>ERZ1504796.242-NODE-242-length-8450-cov-3.646337_pt1 | contig 8450 bp, 6 predicted proteins | sample MGYA00571812_ERZ1504796 | MGnify/ENA primary metagenome ERZ1504796 (study PRJEB39906, sample SAMEA3182075) | gut metagenome | biome: human; feature: gut; material: Stool; isolation source: human stools | place: Canada | collected 2012-03-14 ... | reverse complement strand
CGCCCTGCTGTTTCCCCGCTGGATGCCTGCGATGCCCAAAGACCTCTCCTCCGCCGGAAATTGGATGAGCGCCGGAGCGATGTTCCTCTTCCTGCTGGTTTTGACGGGTGTCTGTCAGCGGATATTGGGCCGTCCGCTGCGTCGTTTCGCCGTTTCGCTGCTCGCCATTTTCGGCGTGGCTCTGCTGTCGCAAGCCGTGGCTTCGATCCCCGCAATTAAACGACTGGGCTTCGAGGCGGTTTTCTTTTCGGTGATCTTCGGCCTGGTCATCAGTAACTTTTTCCGGGTGCCCGAGTGGTTGAAACCGGCGATCCAGAGCGAGTTTTACATCAAGATCGGTATCGTCTGCCTGGGTGCGACGATCCTCTTCGGCGAAGTGCTCCAATCGGGCGTTTACGCGCTGATCCAGGCTTTCATCGTCGTCTTTACGGTGTGGTACTTCGCCTTCTGGCTGGCCCGGCGGATGCGTGTGGACGAGGAAACCTCGACGATGCTCGCCAGCTCGGTCAGCATCTGCGGCGTTTCGGCCGCCATCGCCACCTGCGGCGTAATCCGGGGCGACAACAAGAAACTCTCCTACATCATTTCGCTGGTGCTGGTCTGCGCCGTGCCGATGATGTACGTGATGCCCTGGCTGGCCGGTCTGCTGCTGCCGACTGTGGTGGCGAACCCCGAAACCGTGCAGGAAGTCGCAGGCGCCTGGATGGGCGGAACGATCGATACGACGGGTGCGGTCGTAGCGTCGGGTGCTCTGCTGGGTGAAACGGCCGAACAGACGGCCATCATCGTCAAGTCGTCGCAGAACGTCCTGCTGGGTATCGCGGCGTTCGTCATTTCGCTGTATTGGTCTTACAAGGGACAGAAGAAACGTCAGCGCCCCAGCGTGCGGGTGATCTGGGAGCGCTTCCCGAAATTCGTGGTGGGTTTCGTCGCGGTATCGCTCCTCTTCAGCCTCTTCTTCGCCGGCAACGAAGCCGCGCCGGCCCGCACTTCGGCCAAGATGTTCAGCAATACGCTCTTCAACATCGCGTTCGTCTGCATCGGCCTCGAAACCCGTTTCCGGGATATTTTCTCGAAGGAAAACCGCCGCACGTTCTGGGCTTTCATGACGGCCCAGATGTTCAACATCGTAGTCACGCTGATCGTGGCCTACCTGTTGTTCGGCGTACTGAAACCCTATCTGAATTAGGATCGGGGAATCCGAAAGGTACAGCAATCGGCACTCTTTTGGGAGTGCCGATTTCGTTGCCGGGCTATCGTTTGCGGCGGAAGAAGTAGCTTTTCTGCCTGCGTTTCTCCTCCTGCGAGCGGGCGACATAGACCTTTTCGCCCGTATAGGGGTTTTCGCCCGTGTAGAACATCACCGACGAAAAGGTCATCGGTGTAGGGGTCAGATCCTGCACCTGCTCCAGGTCGAAGTGGAGTTTGCCCAACACCTTGTCCGCCAGCGAGCGCATGTCGCGCTCCGTGCATCCCGGGTGCGAGGAGATGAAATAGGGAATCAGCTGGTACGGCAGCCCTTCGCGGCGGCAGATCCGGTTGAAATCGGCGTTGAGCCGTTCGAACATCACGAACGGCGGCTTGCGCATCAGTTTCAGCACGGCATCCTCGGTATGTTCCGGCGCCACTTTGAGGCGGCCCGACGTATGATGACGGATGACCGTATCGAGGTAATCGCTGCCGTCGAACAGGTCGTAGCGGATACCGCTGCCGATAAAAGCCTTCTTGACCCCCTTGACCGCCCGCACTTTGGCATAGAGATCGAGCAACGGACGATGGTCGTTATCGAGGTTGGGGCACATCTTCGGATGCAGGCACGACGGACGGCGGCATTTGCTGCACAGCTCCCGGTCGCGGCCGCCCATGCGGTACATGTTGGCCGAAGGCGCTCCGATGTCCGAAAGGTAACCCCGGAAATCGGGCATGCGGGTCACCCGCTCTACTTCGCGAAGGATGGATTTTTCGCTGCGCGAAGTGATGAACTTGCCCTGGTGGGCCGATATGGTGCAGAAGGAGCAGCCGCCGAAACAACCCCGATGGATATTGACCGAGTGCTTGATCATCTCCCAGGCCGGAATGTCGCCACGACCCCGGTAGCGGGGGTGCGGCGCCCGCTCGTACGGCAGATCGAACGAATGATCCAGCTCCTCGGTCGTAAGCGTCGCGTTGGGCGGCGTGATGACCGCATAGCGGTCGCCGACACCTTCGACGAGCGTTTCGTCCGGTTCCATCAGGTTGCTCAAGGTTTCGATGCGGGTGAAGTTCTTCCCAAAGGCCCGCTTGTCGGCCACGCACTCCTCGTAGGAGTGCAGGCGGATCGTTCGGGTGGGATCGAGCCGCTCCACATAGCTGCGGTCGGCCATGAATCCCACCTGTCGGATATTTCGCAACAACTTGGCGTTGAATCCGTTGTTCATCGCCCGCGCCACCTGTTGAATCACCCGCTCGCCCATGCCGTAGATCAAAAGGTCGGCCCCGCTGTCGGCGAGGATCGAGGGATGGAGCGAATCGCTCCAGTAGTCGTAGTGGGTCAGGCGGCGCAATGAAGCCTCGATACCGCCGATGACCACCGGCGTACGCGGAAAGAGCCGCTTGAGAATCTGCGTATAGGTTTTGACCGCATAGTCGGGGCGGAATCCTGCTTTCCCGCCGGGCGTGTAGGCATCGTTGCTGCGCAACCGGATGTTGGCGGTATAGTGGTTCACCATCGAATCCATCGCCCCGGCCGTCACGCCGAAGAAGAGGCGCGGAGTGCCGAGCTTGGTGAAATCCCGCAGGTCGTCCCGCCAGTTGGGCTGGGGCACAATCGCCACACGATACCCTTCGGCTTCGAGCAGACGGCCCACGACGGCCGCGCCGAACGACGGGTGGTCGATGTAGGCATCGCCCGTGAAGAGGATCACGTCGAGTTGATCCCAGCCGCGTGCGCGGACTTCCTTGAGGGTAGTGGGCAGAAACATTTCAATCTCGATTTTTATTCTTCCGCAAGCCCCGCAGCGGCATAGGCGTCCCACTTAGCCAACACGGTACGGAAATCTTCCGGCAGTTCGCTTTCGAAATAGACCTGTTCGCCCGTAGTAGGATGGCATGGAGTGCCTGCCGGGGCATCGCGGCGAAACAATTTTCGATAAACTGTTTGTATTTGTTGAAGGTCGTACCTTTGAGGATACGGTCGCCGCCGTACCGTTCGTCGCCGAACAGGGGGTGTCCCTTCCACTGCATGTGGACGCGGATCTGGTGTGTGCGGCCCGTTTCGAGGCGACATTCAATGAGGGTTACGTAACCGTAGCGCTTCAGCACCCGGTAGTGGGTCACGGCGTGCTTGCCGTCCGAGCCGTCTTCGAAGACCCACATCTTCTGCCGGTCTTTGGGGCTGCGGCCGATGTTGCCGGTAATGGTGCCTTCGTCCTCCTCGAAATTTCCCCACACCAGCGCCACATACCGCCGCGTGATCGTATGGTCGAAGAACTGTTTGGCGAGCCGGGCGTGCGCCCGCTCGTTTTTGGCGATCACCAGCAGCCCCGAGGTGTTCTTGTCGATGCGGTGCACCAGTCCGGCCCGCATATCGCCCTCCTGGAACAGGGGCAGATTCTGCAAATGGTATGTAAGGGCGTTCACGAGCGTTGCGGAGTAGTTGCCGTGACCGGGATGGACGACCATGCCCGCAGGCTTGTTGACCAGCAGCAGGTCGTCGTCCTCGTAGGGAATTTCGAGCGGGATGTTTTCGGGAATGATCTCGATTTCGCGCTTGGGATAGGGCATCACCAGCGAGATACGGTCGCCGGGTTTGACCTTGTAGCTCGACTTCGCGGGTTTGCCATTGACCAGGATATTGCCTGCGTCGGCAGCCGTCTGGATGCGGTTGCGCGAACAACGCTCCATGTGGATCGTCAGGAACTTGTCCAACCGCAGCGGGCTTTGCCCCCGGTCGGCCGTGATGCTGTAATGTTCGTACAGCTCGTCCTGCTCGCCGGCAGCGTCGTCCTCGAGTTCGTCCGGATCGGGTATGTATTGCGATTCGCTCATCGGACGTGTGCGTTATTGGAAAAATTCGTCTTCCGCTGTCTCTTCGTCCGGGAAAAGCCCGTCGTCGATGACCGGCTCCGCTTGGCCAGACTGTCCAGACGAACACGGGCCAGCGAATCGGCCGTCTCAGCGTCGAGGCGGCGCAGCTCTTCGGCGGCTTTTATCATCTCCTTATCGGCCGCAGCGCTCTGGGCGGTGACTTTGGCAGCATCGAGGGTCAGCTTCAGATCGACCTTCGCACCCAGCCGGGCACGGCTGCCGGCCGAAGGCATCTGCAGATAAACCCGGGCTTCCCGCTGGTTCAGCAGGTTGATTCCCTCGTCGAAGGAGATCTTGCCGATGTTGAGCCCCAGCTCCCACAAACGGCTTTTGGCCTGTTGGAGGTGAAGCCCCACGGTCTTCGGCACGAGTGTCGAAACGGAACCGCTCTCCCCGACGTAAAGGGTGACGCCGCTGCCTGCTTCGAGCTGTACGCGGCTTTTCTCCGAGATCCGCTTGCTGTCGGCGTACTCTTCGAGCACGTAATTGGTCGCCAGGTCGGGACGATAGACGATCTGTTTGATCCCCAGGCCGGCCACTTCGAGCATGTTCTTGGCCTGGCGCAGCGAACGGCCAGCGACATAGGGCACCGTCACCATCTTCTGCCGGTAGGAGTTGATCGTGACATAGACCGTTCGTCCGGGTTTGACCCCGACGCCCTTTTCCGGGAGTTGGTCCAGCACCACGCCCCCGTCGTAGGCAGGCACATACAGCGAGTCGTTGACGATGATTTCCAGCCCCTGACGGCGGGCCTCCCCGAGAGCCTCCTCGAGCGGAATGCCTGTCAGGTCGGGGACCGTACGGTGCGCACTGTGGCGCGTGCCCAGCAACAGCAGCAGGTGAGTTGCGACGCCCAGCACGAGCAGCACGCAGACGATGATGAAAAGGTGTTTCAGGAAAGGATGCTCACCGACTTTCGCCCAATATTTTTTCAGTTGTTCCAGCATGGTATTGTTCTGTCGTTTATGTTCAGGGATCGGCCCTGTCTAGCGGTACGGACCGATCCGTTTCGTCTGTTTCAGGTAGCCTCGTTATCCGATTTCGCGGTAAAAGGTGTCGCGTTCGACGGCCCGGTAGCCGGCTGCCGCGACGATGCGGCGCATCTCCTCCGTGGTCATCGCCGGGCGCTGGTCGTCGGCTCCGGCCATCGAGTAGATTTTGGTCGTATCGTCGATCGTGCCGTCGATGTCGTCCGCACCGAAAGCCAGAGCCAGCTCCGTAGTCGCTTTGCCGTACATCACCCAGTAAGCCTTGATGTGGGGAATATTATCCAGGTAGATACGGCTCATGGCCAGCATCCGCAGGTCCTCGGTCACGGAAACCTCGCCGATTTCCGACATACGGTTGCCGAAATTGCGGTATTTGAGCGGAATGAAAGCGTTGAAGCCGCCCGTCAGATCCTGCTGGCTGCGCAGCCGGTCGAGGTGGTCGATGCGGTGTTCGACGCACTCGATATGGCCGTAGAGGATCGTAGCGTTGGTCGGGATCCCCAGCCGGTGTGCGGCGGCATGCACCTCGAACCACTCCGCAGTCGAGCCCTTATCGGGACAGATGCGGGCACGCAGCTCCTCGTCGAAAATTTCGGCACCCCCGCCCGGTATCGCCTCCATCCCGGCGCTGCGGAGCAGACGCAACCCTTCGTCGATAGTCAGCCCCGCTTTGCGGATCATGTAGGAGAGCTCGATGGCAGTGAAGGCCTTGACGGTCGCTTCGGGCAGGATCGCCTTCACGCGGCGGATCATCTCGACGTAATAGTACAAATCGTGCTCGGGATGTACGCCTCCGACGATATGCACTTCGGTCAAGCCTTGTCCGGCATGGTCGCGGGCGATCCGCTCGACCTCTTCCAGGGAGTAGTCCCACGCCTCGGGACTTCCCTTCGGACGGCGGTAGGAACAAAAATTACAGTTGAACACGCACAGGTTCGTGGGTTCGATGTGGAAATTGCGGTTGAAATAGACCTTGTCGCCGCTCACGCGCTCCTTGCGCCGGGCGGCCAGCTCGCCCAACAGCCAAAGCGGAGCTTCGTGCCAGAGCACGAGGGCTTCGGCAGGGGCGATCCGCTCGTCGGAGCGGACCTTGCGGACGATATCTTCGAGTTGCGGGGACATCATTTCGGTGCTTTGCGGTAAAGGTAAACTGCGATGCAGAGGTAGAGGACGTTCGGTATCCAGACGGCGATCCAGGGCGGCAGCGTGCCGCTCTTGGCGAACTCCTCGAAAAAGCGGATGAAGAGGATGTACGAGAAACAGAGGGCGATCCCGATACCGATGTGGAGTCCCGTGCCGCCCCGCACTTTGCGCGAGGAGAGCGAAACGCCGATGAGCGTCAGGATAAACGTCCCCACCGGATAGGCGTAACGGGCATGCTGCTCGACCTGAATAATGTTGATCGAATCGGAACCCTTGCTTTGCTGCTGCTCGAGGAACTGGTTCAGTTCCACTATATTCATTGTTTTTATCAACTGGTCAGTGCGTCCCAATTCATTGACATCCAGATTAATGAGTGTGTCCAGATTGCGGTGTTGCGTGAAAGTTTCCACACCGAGCGAATCGAACGTGCGGGTGGTATATCGTCGGGCCGACCACCGCTTGGTTTCGGGATTGAACCTCACCTCTGCGGCTTCGAGCGATGCGGTCATCGCTCCCGATTCGTACTCTTCCAGGCTGAAGAACGAAGCCTGGTTCGATTCCTTGGAGTAGTTGCGGATATAGGCGAACGTACCGGGTTCGATCTGACGGTAGATATTTTTATCGTATTGGAAACGCGCCTTGCGCGGGATGTATTGGTTCTCGAAAGCCACGCAGCTGCGCTGCGACACCGGAATCAACCAGAGGTTCAACCCCAGAGAGAGCGAAGCGATGATGAGCGCCCCCAGGAAATAGGGCCACATCAGCCGCCGGAAACTCATGCCGCCCGAAAGCATAGCCACGATCTCGGTCTGATAGGCCATTTTCGAGGTGAAGAAAATGACGGCGATGAAGGTGAACAGTCCGCTGAACTGGTTGATGAAGAACGGGATGAAATTCAGGTAATAGTCGAAAATGATCGCCTTGAGCGGCGCTTTCGTTTCCGTAAAGTTGTCGATCTTCTCCACGTAGTCGAAGATCACCACGACCACGATGATCATCGCGATAGCGAAGAAGTAGGTGCTCAAGAACTTGCCGAGGATATACCGGTCGAGGATCTTGAATCCGGGGAAGCGGAAATGCGGGAGCTTTCGTTTCATCGTGGTTCGAGTGTTACAGCCTGCGGCCGAGTTTGGCGACCATCTGCTCCTTCCAGGGTGTGAAATCCCCGGCCCCGATGTGTCGGCGGGCCTCGGTGACCAGCCGCAGGTAGAATGCGATGTTGTGCAGCGAAGCGATCTGCGCACCGAGCATCTCCTGGCAGATCGTCAGATGATGCAGGTAGGCTTTCGTATAGACGTGATCGACGAAGGCGGTGCCTTCGGGATCGATCGGGGAGAAGTCGTCCTCCCATTTCTTGTTGCGGATATTGATCGTGCCTTCCGAAGTGAAAATCTGTCCGTTGCGTCCGTTGCGCGTGGGCATCACGCAGTCGAACATATCGACACCCCGGGCGATGCCTTCGAGGATGTTGATCGGCGTGCCGACCCCCATCAGGTAGCGGGGGCGGTCTTCGGGCAGGATGGCATTCACCACCTCGATCATCTCGTACATCACGTCGGTCGGCTCGCCTACGGCAAGACCGCCGATGGCATAGCCGTCCGCGTCGTACTGTTTGACATTTTCGGCCGCCCGCGCCCGCAAGTCGGGATAGGTACAGCCCTGTACGATGGGGAACAGCGCCTGGTAATGGCCGTATTTGGGCGAGGTCTGGCGGTAACGGTTGAAACAGCGGTCGAGCCAGCGCTCGGTCAGGGCGAGCGACTTGGCGGCATAATCACGCGGCGAGTCGCCCGGCGGACACTCGTCGAAGGCCATCATGATATCGGCGCCGATCGTACGCTCCGTGTCGATCACGCTTTCGGGCGTGAACAGATGGCGCGAACCGTCGATGTGGGACTGGAAATGGCATCCTTCCTCCTTGAGCTTGCGGCAGCCCGCTAGCGAGAAGACCTGAAAGCCGCCGCTGTCGGTGAGCATCGGCCCGTCCCAGGTCGAGAAGCGGTGCACGCCGCCCGCCCGCTCGAGAATATCCATACCGGGACGCAGATAAAGGTGATAGGTGTTGGCCAGGATGATCTGGGCCCGGGCTTCGTCGCGCACGTCGCGGTGAAAAATGCCCTTGACGGTCGCCGCCGTACCTACGGGCATAAAGATCGGGGTCTTCACCACGCCGTGATCGGTCTGCAATTCGCCCGCCCGCGCCTGCGAAGAGGGGTCTTTATGTTGGAGCGTAAATTTCATAGATGTCTATAT
>ERZ1504796.238-NODE-238-length-8536-cov-3.721023_pt1 | contig 8536 bp, 10 predicted proteins | sample MGYA00571812_ERZ1504796 | MGnify/ENA primary metagenome ERZ1504796 (study PRJEB39906, sample SAMEA3182075) | gut metagenome | biome: human; feature: gut; material: Stool; isolation source: human stools | place: Canada | collected 2012-03-14 ... | reverse complement strand
GGGCTCGGAGATGTGTATAAGAGACAGGAGACAATCCGACCGGTATTTCAATGGACTTTTACCCCAACCCATGTACCGACGTACTGAACATACTGCCGAACTACTCGGGAGAAAGCACGATCCGTATCCGTAACTCAATGGGAACGGAGGTAATGAACATAACACTTGGACTTATCAACGAGGAACCTGTCAAACTCGACGTATCGGGACTCGCTTCGGGAACCTATCTGGTACAAGTAACCTACAACGGCATTCAAATTACCCGCACCATAGTCAAACGCTAAAAACAGACGTTACAAATTATGAAAAAGATCTTCATTCTCGCAATAATCCTCCTGTCGGGCACAGCGGCGGCATCGGCTCAGGAGTTCCTGACGATCAACCCCGATGTCCGCACAGCGGGTATGGCCAACGCTTCGGTAGCGACTACCGGCGGAGCTTACTCCGTATTCCAGAACGCGGCCTCGTCGCTCTTCAGCCACAACCTGTTCGAGGTGGGATTCTCCTACTCGCCCTGGATGCGCGACGTGAAAAAGGGCTACGACCTGATGGCCTTCGGCGGATTCTACTCCTTCAACCACAAACATTCGATCTCGTTCGGCACCCGTTTTTACCGGGAGCCGAAGCTCAGTCCGGACGACGAGGAGTACCCTTTCATTCCCAAAGACGAGAATAATAACCCAATCGTCGGCATCGAAGCGTTCCGGCCGCTCAGCGTTTCGGCGGATCTGGCCTACAGCTATCGGATCGGCCGCTATCTGGGTCTGTCGGTGACGGCCCGCTACATCCGCTCCTCGTACGGAGAACTGTTCACGAACAACGCCCTCGGGTTCGATGTCGCGGCATACGCGCGGATTCCGCTTAACCGGATGCTCGAAGGCGCCTGGGTGAGTGCGGGTGCGAAAATCTCCGACTTCGGCTTCACGTTCGACGATTCGAATTACGACCTGCCCACCAAATTCAGTGTCGGCGGTTCGCTCTTCGCCCCGATCCGGGATTCCCATTCGCTCGAAGCTTCGGTCGATCTGGGCTACCGCTACTCTTCCTCGGAGAACAAGTCCTTCGGGATGGGCATCGGCGTGGAGTATGTGCTGATGCAGATGATCGCTGTCCGCGGCGGCTACCACGTCGCCGACAGCCACGGATACGACTACGGTACAATCGGTGCGGGACTGCGGTTCATGCATCTGGAGCTCGATTTCTCCTACCTGTTCGCCGCCAAGAAGTGCCCTTGGCGCAACACCTACCAGGTGGGAGTTGGACTTTACTTCTGATTCGGACGTTCGACGGACCAAATATTCCGGATCGCACCGGCATACAGACTCGATTCGACGAAAAAGAGTGCATTTTTCAATGCACTCTTTTTCGTTCTCTGCGATTTCGAGCTACCTCTTCTCCAACTCGTCGAGCAGCGTGCGGCAGCCGTCCTCGAGCATATCGAGCACCAGCTCGAACCCTTCATGCCCTTCGTAGTAGGGGTCTGGCACATGGGTCCAGTTCGGATGTTCCCGGAAAAATTCGGACATCCTGTAAATACGGTTTCCCGCTTCACGGGAAGGGGCCAGACGATAAAGATTGTGGTAATTGGTGTCGTCCATCGCCACGATGCGATCGAACTCCTCGAAATCCCGCAACCGCACCTGCCGGGCCCGGTGCGTCAGCAGATACCCCCGGGCATAGGCCGCATTCCGCATGCGGGAATCGGGTTGTTCGCCGGTGTGTCCGGCATAGGTTCCGGCGGAATCCGCCTCCAACATCTCTCCCAGTCCCCGTTTTTCGACCATTTGCCGGAAGATGCCTTCGGCCGCCGGAGAGCGGCAGATATTTCCGAGGCAAACGAACAGTATCTTATACTTATCACTCATAATCAACAAATTATAATCACAAAAAATCAGCTCACAGGCATTTTACAATTGATACGCTCAACAATTGTGCAAAGATACGATTAAGCCGAGCGCAAAAACAAATTTTATTTGCATTTTGCCGAGGCGAAGTATTTACATGCATAACCGAAATACGAAAAGCCTGCGATTTGTTCGCAGGCTTTTACCTATTGTATCTATCGAGCGCTACGCTTACTTCAAATACTCCCGATAAAATGCTGCTATTTCGTCGAACGGGATTATCTCCATCTTGTCGTAAAGGTCGGTATGATTGGCACCGGGTACGATGAGCAATCGTTTGTTGTCGCCTTGCAATTTCTTGAAAGCGTCCTCGCCCATATAGCGAGAATGAGCCTTCTCACCGTGTACCACCATCACTGCACTGCGAATCTCTGCGGCATAGGCAAGGATAGGTGCATTCAAAAAAGCGAGGTTGGAGGTCGCATTCCACCCCTGCGTGGAATTGAGCGAACGGGCGTGATAACCTCGGGAAGTTTTGTAATAAGCATGATAATCGCGTACAAACTGCGGCGCATCGGCCGGAACCGGATCGACCACCCCTCCTGCACGGACATACGAACCGTTCCGATAATCTTCGGTGCGCTGGGCATTGAGCCGGCGGCGCATCTCATAACGTGCGTCGGCGTTGTCCGCCTGGTCGAAATATCCGTTGGCCGTACAACGGCTGATATCGTACATAGTAGATGCGACGGTAACCTTGATGCGCGTGTCGTTAGCGGCAGCGTTGATGGCAAAACCACCCCAGCCGCATATACCGAGGATCCCGATACGTTCCGGATCCACACGGTCTTCGTTGGCGAGAAAATCGACCGCTGCGCTGAAATCTTCCGTATTGATGTCGGGCGAAGCCACGTTGCGGGGCACACCGCCGCTCTCCCCCGTGAACGACGGATCGAAAGCGATGGTAAGGAAACCGCGTTCGGCAAGCGCCTGTGCATAAAGCCCCGACGATTGTTCCTTCACGGCTCCGAACGGTCCACTTACGGCGACGGCCGACAACTTGCCGACAACCTCTTTTGGGACATACATATCGGCGGCGAGCGTTACACCGAAGCGATTTACGAAAACCACCTTGCTATGCTCGACCTTGTCGCTCTTCGGGAACGTCTTATCCCACTCCTGTACCAGTTCCAACTTTTTCATATCCATATTCGTTTTTTGGTTTGTCTGTGCAACGGCGGAAAGACCGACAAACGCCAATGCCGCCGCAATTATTCCGATTTTCATAAAACTTAATTTTATTCCGTTTTTATACTTCTCACGATACGAGCCGGATTGCCGGCCACGATTACCCCGGCAGGCACGTCCTTGGTTACGATGGCTCCGGCTCCCACGACGGCATGCTCGCCGATCGTCACGCCGGGCAATATGACAGCTCCCGCACCTATCCAGACACCGTGCCCGACGACAATGGGTTTGGCATATACGTTACGCCGAACGGCCGGTTGCTCCGGGTGGTTTTCAGTAACGAGCAGCACTCCCGGCCCTATGAACACACCGTCTTCCAGTGTAATACCGCCCCGGTCGAGGAAGGTACAACCGAAATTTATGAACACACCCCTGCCGACACGGGTAAACTTACCGAAGTTGGTATAGAACGGCGGAAACATACGTACCGATTCGTCCAATGGCTGTCCCCAAATACGGCCGAGCAGATCCCTTATCTCTTCCGGTGTATGGTAACCGCTATTGAGTTGAGCCACCAACTTCATCGTCTTCTCGAATTCTGCATAGAGCGACGGATATTCAGGGTCGGTATCGAAAATCAATTCCCCCGCCCTCATTCTTTCCAATATATTCATACGATTCATATTTTTTACAAGGCAAAGTTACACAGGCCCCACTTGCCGGTCAGTATATGAATTACGGAATCTATAACCCGAATTACGGATTTCCCGACTCTCTGTCGTTCGGAATGAAAAGACTCTTTGCGGCTCGACCACACCCCTGTTATGGATCGTATTTATCCCTCGATCCGCAAACATCGAAAACCCGCGATATTCGACTCGCTGTCCCACTCGGGATTTTTCTCCTCAAAAACACCGAAAAATCATCCGATCAGGCAGAATTACCTGCGCTGAACACACAAAATGATTTTTTGGAATACGAATTGCTTGTATTTTTTCAATCGGAATTAGTTATACATATGGAAAATAAACTGCAAACCTGGTTCAAAAGCCACGAAGGAGCCGATTGGGCGATTCTCTATCTGCGTCTGTTCATCGGTACGATCATTCTCCTGCATAACGTAGGCAAAATGCAGGCCTACAATGAAATTATCAACTATTACCCGTCGTGGGGAATATTCGGCAGCGCTTTCATTTTCGTTGCGATCGCCACGATCGAAGTGTTGTGCGCCATTTCGCTCATGCTGGGCTACAAAGTCCGCCTGTCCGCCGCGATCATGGCCGCCAGTCTGCTCATCTCGCTGTTATTCCTCTTCCCCGGCAAAGGATTCGGAACCTCCGAACTGCTGTTCGTCTATCTGGGAATCCAGGTAGCCCTGGTAATTTCGGGCGGCGGAGTCTATTCGCTCGACGCCCTGGCTTCGGCCAAAAGAGCGAAGTCTCAACGAACCCGCAACTCTTCCCGACGAATAGAAGATTCAACAAAAAAATAATTTCGTATCTTTGCGCCTACCAATCTCCTAAAATGTAATAAGTATGAAACTGAAACTATGGCTTCTTTTACTGCCGTTGCTTGGTATGTCGGTTGCCGTATCCGCACAGTCGTCTCTTCCCCGCAAGGTATCCGACGTTACGTTACTCGATCTGAACGGCGACCCTACGCAGCTCCCTTACTGGGGTGAGAAAAACCTGATGATCTTCTATATCGACCCCGACCACCACAAACAGAACGAGGATTTCACAACGGATATGGAGGAAAATCACCGGGTGGAAGGCGAAAACCTGTTCGGTTTCGGGGTAATGAACCTGAAAGACGCTCCGATGATTCCCAACGGTATGGCTCGCAACATGGCTCGCAAACGCACAGCCTCCAACGGCGCTACGGTACTGGCCGATCAAAACAATACCCTGCGCGATGCCTGGCAATTGGGCGACTGCAACAATATGTTCGTCCTGCTGCTGGTCAGCAAGGAGGGCGACCTGGTGTTTATGCGCAAGGGTCCTCTCTCCGATGCCGATAAAAAAGAGTTTTATCAAGTCGTACAGAAGTACAGATAAGACTTCTCCATGTCGAAATTCCTGACGGTCTTTTGCGGATTGCTACTCTTCGCATCGTCTCTGTATGCACAAGATAATAAGGTGTATATCGGAGAAAACGATACGATTCGGTATAGTTACACCCCGTTGCAGACGGATTCGATCCCTGCATCACAGCCGTCGGACACCCTGGCCGCCGCCCCGAAGAAAAAATCGTTCTGGCGGCGGCTTATCGATTACTTCGGAGAGTCGAGCACGGACAAAACTTTCGAAAAAAAGATCGACTTCACCTTCATCGGAGGGCCGAGTTATTCGAAAGACACTCAATTCAGCCTCGCGGTTATGGCTGCAGGTCTTTACCGCCTTGACCGCACGGATTCACTGACACCGCCGTCGGACATCACGGCATTCATCACGGGCGGTACGACAGGATTCTACATGGTGGGAATCAACGGTAACAACATATTCAGCCACAATCGCCACCGAATTTCGTACAAGCTCTCCTTCTACTCGCAGCCGACCGACTACTGGGGTATCGGCTATTCGGCCGGAGCGAATAATCCCAAAGGGTCGTACGTCGAAAAACGCTACGATGTGGACGTAAGATACCTCTATCAGGTCGTACCCAATATGTTCATCGGCGCCTCTGTCAATTTCCGCAACAGCCGGGGCATCAAGTTCACCCGGCCGGAATATATCGAGGGCCAAAACCCGGAGAACACGACTACGGGCATCGGTGCGATCGTGGAGTACGATACAAGGGATTTCATTCCAAATCCCTACAAGGGACTTTATTTAAGTCTGAAGGGAACCTGGCGGCCGGATTTTCTCGGGTCGAACGCCAAATCGCTCTGGCAGGCGATATTCACGGCGAACAGTTATCATCGGGTATGGAAAGGCGGTATCGTAGCCACCGAGCTGTACGGCGAATTCAATGCCTCGGGCACACCCTGGCTGATGAAAGCCCGCCTGGGTGGTTCGAAGCGTATGCGCGGCTACTACGAAGGACAATACAACGACAACGATATGATTACCCTCCAGGTCGAACTCCGGCAGAATATCTGGCGACGTATCGGCTGTGTCGTATGGGGCGGTGCGGGTAACGTATTTCCCTCGTTCGAAAAGTTCAAATGGGGGTACACCCTCCCCAACTACGGCATAGGCCTGCGGTGGGAATTCAAAAAACGGATCAATATCCGAGTAGATTACGGATTCGGCAAGCACACGAGCGGATTCCTGTTCAATATCAACGAAGCGTTCTGAAAGATATGGCAGTTCACGAAAAAAAAGAGAGTTTCAAGGAGCATAACGACAGAGGGTCCATCCTGCTGGCGTTCTACTTCGTTCTCACGCTGCTTATCCCCAACCTCGTATTACTATATACGGAGCCGTACTCCATCTGGTCGGCCGAAGCATCGCTCTTTATCCCGATGGGTTTCTACCTGATGTGGAGCGCCGTGCTGAAACGCTCCGGCATCATGATCTGGCTGGCCTTTCCGCTCGTCGTCCTCGCCGCCTTCCAAATCGTACTGCTCTACCTGTTCGGCAATTCGATCATCGCAACGGATATGTTCACCAACCTGCTGACGACCAATCCGGAAGAGGCTGGCGAGCTGCTCTCAAACATCTATCCATCGATCATCATCGTCTGCGCCATCTATCTGCCGCTACTCTGGTTCGCCTCACGCGACATCGGACAAAGGCACTGTCTTTCGAAAACGGCCCGCAAGAATATCGCCCTGATCGGACTCTCGTCCTTCATTCTCGGAGGGTTGTTCCTGGCCCCGGCCTATAAAGTGAGCGAAGACAAGCGGGTATTGAAAACCGACATTTTTCCGGTCAATGTTTTCTATAATATCGGTCTTTGCGGTTCGGAGTTCCGCAAAATGTACCGTTTCGAACACACCTCGGAGGATTTCACATACCATGCACGGCGCACGGCCGAGGCTTCCAAACGCGAGATTTACGTCTATGTAATCGGAGAAGCATCCCGGGCCGCCAACTGGCAACTGTACGGTTACCACAGGGAAACGAATCCCTGTCTGACCCACACAGAGGGTCTGGTCGTATTCCGGAATACAGTCACACAGAGCAATACCACGCACAAAAGCGTGCCCTTGATTCTTTCGTCGGTAAAAACCGATCAACACGAAGAACTATACCGTCGCAAGGGGCTTCCGGCACTCTTCAAGGAGGCTGGGTTCAAAACCTGGTTTCTTTCCAACCAGCGCCCCCAGGGAGCCATGATCGACAAGTTGGCCAAGGATGCAGACAGCCTGGTGTACCTTCCGGAGCCACGTTACGATATGCAACTGCTGGAAGCGATGAAACAGGTTATCGCCGAAGATCCGGAACACGACCTGCTCATCATTCTGCACTGTTACGGCTCTCATTTCACCTATCACCAACGATACCCCCGTGAATTCGCCCGCTTCCTGCCGGACGATAACGTGGCCATCAACCGAAAGAACGTCGAGAAACTCGTCAATGCCTACGACAATTCGATCTACTATACAGACCACTTCCTCTCGCAGACGATCGAATATCTCCGCTCGCTCGAAAACGACTGTTCGGCGCTGCTCTACTGTGCCGATCACGGCGAAGATATTCTCGACGACGAACGGGAGCGCTTCTTGCACGCCTCCCCTACGACCACTTTTTATCAGCTCTATGTCGCCAATCTGGGATGGTTCTCGCCGGAATATCGACGGGAATTCCCGGAAAAAGTCGAAGCGGCCCGCAACAACGAATCCGCACCGGCCACAACCCACTCCATGTTTCAAAGCATGGCCGATATCGCTTCGATCGAAGGCGACTTCATCGATCCGGCCTACTCGTTGGTCAGTCCGACATTCGACTACCGGGCACCGCGCCGCTATCTGAACGATCACAACCTGGCCGTTCCTTTCCCGAAAACCGGTCTGTCGGATGAAGACCTCGAAAATTTCCGCCGGCACGGTATCGATTTAAGCTACTAAAAAACAGGCCAATCTTTTCGATATTCCGGAGATTCCTCTGTATCGCATACCGAATTTTCTGCCGGTTACGGTCTGCTCCTGTTCGAACAGTGAAGAATTATATAAATTATATGTTGTTATGGGAATGCAGCACGCCAAATTTCCTCAAACAGGGGGGGGGTAGCATTACAAACACGGTCACAGGCCGAATAATCGGATAGTACATCGAAAGATATAATTGCCAAGTTGTACACCCATAACAAAGGGCCGCATGTATCCCATGCGACCCTTCATTTTCAAAAAAGTAATAAACTTATTTCGAAGCTTCGACGGAAACCTTCCGGAACTCCTTCATCAGCTTGCTCAATTCCAGAGCGGCCTTGCGTGCGCGGGTTCCGGCTGCCTTGTTTCCTTTTTCTGCTTGAAGGGTTGCATCCTTTTGGAATGCCTCCATCTTCATCTGGAGTTGTACGAGTAATTCATTCATAATCTTTGCGTTTAGAGGTTACAC
>ERZ1504796.232-NODE-232-length-8694-cov-2.858085_pt1 | contig 8694 bp, 8 predicted proteins | sample MGYA00571812_ERZ1504796 | MGnify/ENA primary metagenome ERZ1504796 (study PRJEB39906, sample SAMEA3182075) | gut metagenome | biome: human; feature: gut; material: Stool; isolation source: human stools | place: Canada | collected 2012-03-14 ... | reverse complement strand
GCTGCCGTAAAAGCCGCTGGCAAGCGGGTGCTGCTGTGCGACTTTGACCCCCAGGCCAACGCTACCAGCGGCATGGGCGTGGACAAGACCACCAGCAACGGCGTCTACGATGCGCTCATCAACGGCGCAGAGACAGCCCAGTTGATCGTGATCACGCCCTATGGCGACGTGCTGCCAAGCAGCAAGGCGCTGGCCGGCGCCGGCGTGGAGATGATCAACATGGACGACCGGCAGTTCCTGCTGAAGGCTGCGCTGCGGCAGGTAGCGGACAGCTATGATTTCATTTTTATCGACTGTCCGCCCTCGCTGGAACTGCTGACGCTGAACGCACTGTGCGCCGCCAACAGTCTGCTGGTCCCGGTGCAGGGCGAGTACTACGCGCTGGAGGGACTCAGCGACCTGATGAACACCGTGCGTATCGTGCGGCGCAGCATGAACCCGGGGCTGGACATCGAGGGCGTGCTGCTGACCATGTTCGATGGCCGCACCAACCTGTCCATTCAGGTGGCCCAGGAGCTGAAGCGGTTTTTTGCCGGGAAGGTGTACAGCACCGTGATCCCGCGGAACGTGCGGCTCAGCGAAGCGCCCAGCCACGGCAAGCCCATCACCGCCTATGACAAGACCTGCCGGGGCGCGGACGCATACACGGCGCTGGCAGCGGAATTTTTGCGGAAGAACAACTGCTGAAAGGAGACGCGGTATGGCGAACACAAAAGGTCTGGGCAAGGGACTGAGCGCACTGCTGGGCGATGACGTCATCGCCGCCAAGGACGAGCGCGCCTCCTCCCTGCTGCTGCCCATCAGCCAGGTGGAGAGCTGCTCCACCCAGCCCAGAAAGAGCTTTGAGCCGGAGGCCCTCAGTGACCTGGCGGACTCCATCCGGATACACGGCATCATCCAGCCGCTGACCGTGCGGAAGCTGCAATCCGGCTACTATCAGATCATCGCCGGTGAACGGCGGTGGCGGGCGGCGCGGATGGCCGGGCTGACACAGGTGCCCGTGGTGGTCATCGAGGCCGACGACCGCAAGGCCATGGAGCTGGCCATGATCGAAAACCTCCAGCGAGAGGATCTGAACCCCATTGAGGAGGCCGAGGGCTACCGGGTGCTGACGGAGCAGTACGGCATGACCCAGGACGAGTGCGCGCAGCGGGTGGGAAAGTCCCGCCCCACGGTGGCCAACGCCCTGCGCCTGCTGGGGCTGACCGAGCCGGTGCGGGCCATGGTAGAGGACGGACGGCTGTCCGCCGGACACGCCCGCGCCCTGTTGACGCTGGGCAGCAAACAGCTGGGCCGCCCCTGCCGCATCGTCAACGGTAAGAAAAAGGGCCGCATCGAGCTGGAATACTACGGCACCGAGGACCTGAACGCCCTGCTGGAGGCTCTGGAGAAGCTGGGAAAGCGATAAGCGTTTCACGTGAAACATCATCGAATAGAGGTATAGAATATGCTTGACATCAAGTTTATCCGGGAGAACCCGGACCTGGTAAAGGAGAATATCCGCAAGAAGTTCCAGAACGCCAAGCTGCCCCTGGTGGACGAGGTCATCGCCCTGGACAGCGAGCGCCGCGAGGCCATCAACGAGGGCGAGGCCCTGAAGGCCGAGCGCAACAAGATCTCCAAGGCCAACGGTCCCCTGTTCGGCAGGCTGAAAAAGTGCGCCGACGAGGCGGAGAAGGCCGCCCTTCAGGCGGAGATCGATGCCAACAACGCCGCCGTAAAGGCCAACGCCGAGCGCATGACCCGTCTGGAGGAGAAGAAGGCCAACGCCGAGGCGGCCATGAACAAGCTGCTGCTGGTCATCCCCCAGATGATCGACGAGTCCGTGCCCATCGGCCCGGACGACAGCTGCAACGTAGAGGTGGAGCGCTTCGGCGAGCCCAAGACCCCGGACTTCCCCATCCCCTACCACACGGAGATCATGGAGCGCTTCGACGGCGTGGATATGGACGCTGCCGCCCGTGTATCCGGCAACGGCTTCTATTACCTGATGGGCGACATCGCGCGGCTGCACTCCGCCGTCACCGCCTATGGCCGTGACTTTATGATCGACAAGGGCTTCACCTACTGCATCCCGCCGTTTATGATCCACGGCAACGTGGTGGAGGGCGTGATGAGCCAGACGGACATGGACGCCATGATGTACAAGATCGAGGGTGAGGACCTGTACCTGATCGGCACCAGCGAGCACTCCATGATCGGCAAGTTCATCGACCAGATCCTGCCGGAGGACAAGCTGCCCCAGACGCTGACCTCCTACTCTCCCTGCTTCCGCAAAGAGAAGGGCGCCCACGGCATCGAGGAGCGCGGCGTGTACCGCATCCACCAGTTTGAAAAGCAGGAGATGATCGTGGTCTGCAAGCCCGAGGACTCCAAGGCCTGGTACGAGAAGATGTGGCGCTACTCCGTGGAGCTGTTCCGCAGCCTGGACATCCCGGTACGCCAGCTGGAGTGCTGCTCCGGCGACCTGGCGGACCTGAAGTGCAAGTCCTGCGACATCGAGGCCTGGTCCCCCCGGCAGCAAAAGTACTTCGAGGTGTGCTCCTGCTCCAACCTGGGCGACGCCCAGGCCCGCCGCCTGAAGATCCGCGTCCGCGGCGAGGACGGCAAGCTGTACCTGCCCCACACCCTGAACAACACCGTGGTGGCCCCGCCCCGTATGCTCATCGCCCTGCTGGAGAACAACCTGCAGGCGGACGGCTCCGTGCTGGTGCCCAAGGCGCTGCAGCCCTACATGGGCGGCAAGGAGCGCCTGGTACCGCTGCACTGATAGCGTATCGTAATAGTTATCCGTAATTATACTTTTAGTATAGGAGCTTTTACACATGAAGAAGTTTTTTGCGGAATTCAAGACCTTCGCCATGCGCGGCAACGTCATGGATATGGCCATCGGCGTGATCATCGGTACCGCGTTCGGTAAGATCACCACCTCTCTGGTGAACGATGTGTTCATGCCCCTGATCGGCCTGCTCATCGGCGGCGTGGATCTGGGACAGCTGAATATCGTTCTGAAGCCGGAGGTGCTGGACGAGGCAGGCCAGGTGGTCACCGAGGCCGTTACCCTGGGCATCGGCACGTTTCTGAGCACGGTCATTGACTTTGTTCTGGTGGCCTTCGTCATCTTCCTGATGGTCAAGACCATCAACCAGCTGCACAAGCTGGGCAAAAAGGACGAGGAGCCGCAGGAGGAGGAAGAACCGGCTCCCACCAGCGAGGAGCTGCTGACCGAGATCCGCGACCTGCTGAAGGCACAGCAGAAATGAGGGACCTCCTGACCGCCGGCCTGACGGCCCTGGACCTGGACCCCGCCGCCGCGGACAAGCTGGCGCGCTACGCCGAACTGCTGCTGGAAAAAAACAAGGTGATGAACCTCACGGCCATCACCGTTCCCCATGACGTTGCCACCCTGCACCTGCTGGACTGCGCGGCGCTGGCGGCGCAGCTGGACCTGTCCGGCAAGCGCGTCATCGACGTAGGCACCGGCGCAGGCTTTCCCGGCATGGTGCTGGCGATCTTGACGCCGGACGCCCGCTTCACGCTGCTGGACAGTCTGGGCAAGCGGGTGGACTTCCTGAAGGAGGTCCAGACGGACCTGGCGCTGAAAAATGTGACCTGCGTTCACGCCCGGGCGGAGGAATTCGCCGCGCAGCACCGGGAGCAGTTCGATCTGGCGGCCTCCCGTGCCGTGGCTCAGCTGAACGTACTGTGCGAGCTGACGCTGCCGCTGGTAAAGGTAGGCGGACAGTTCGCCGCCATGAAATCCGTCTCCACCGACGAGGAGATACGTCAGGCCCACAGCGCCATCGCCCAGCTGGGCGGACAGCTCTCCGGCGTCACGGACTACACCGTGCCGGAGACGGACGTGGTGCACCGCATCGTATCCATCGAAAAAACACAGCACACACCGAAGCAATTTCCCCGGGCCTTTGCCCGGATCAAAAAAGCGCCGCTGGTATAGGCGGCCCACGAAAGGAGGAAGTCCATGGGCAAGATCATCGCCGTGGCGTCCGGCAAGGGCGGCACCGGCAAGACCACCTTCACCGCCAACGTGGCGCTGTCACTGGCCCACATGGGGCAGCGGGTGCTGTGCCTGGACTGTGACATCACCCTGCGGAACCTGGATCTGGCGCTGGGGCTCAGCGACCGGGCGCTGATGGACTTCTCCGATGTGCTGGAGGGCCGCTGCACCCTGCATGAGGCGGCGGTGCCCCATGAGCGATACCCCTCCCTCTCCCTGCTGACCGCGCCCATGGCCGACCGCCCGCTGTCCCTGTCGGTGCCGAAGCTGCAGGCGCTGGCGCGTGAGATACGGGAAAGCTACGACTGGTGCCTGATCGACGCGCCCGCCGGACTGGGCCAGGGCTTCCAGATGGCGGCGTGCATGGCCGACCAGGTGATCGTCATCACCACCACGGACGTGTCCGCCATGCGGGACGCCCAGCGCACCGCCGCGGAGCTGTCCGCCTTTCCCAGCGGGACGGTGCACCTGGTGGTGGGGCGCGTGTCCAAAAAAGTGCTGCGTCAGCTGCACACCACCATCGACGACGCCATCGACGCGGCGGGCCTGCCGCTGCTGGGCGTGATACCGGAGGACCCGGACGTCCCCTACTGCCTGAACCGCGGACTGGTGCTGCGGGAGCAGAACTACTACGCCGCCCGGGCCTATGAAAACATTGCGAAACGCATCATGGGGCAGAAAACCCCGCTGATGAAGATATAAGGAAAGGAGCCCTCCATGAATATTGCATTGATGGCACACGACAACCGGAAAGAGCTGATGGTCCAGTTCTGCACCGCCTACTGCGGCATCCTGGCCAAGCACACCCTCTGCGCCACCGCCCGCACCGGCCAGCAGATCGCCGACGCTACCGGGCTGACCATACACCGCTTCCTGTCCTTCGCCCACGGCGGCGGACAGCAGATCGCCGCCCGCATCGCCTATAATGAGATCGATATGGTGCTGTGCTTCGGTGACCCCAACCAGAAAACGCCGGACGCAGACATCACGTATATTTCCCGCCTGTGCGACCAGAACAACGTGCCCTTTGCCAGCAACCTGGCCACCGCCGAGATGCTGGTGCTGGGTCTGGACCGGGGCGACCTGGACTGGCGTGACATCGTCAACCCCAAGAACAAGCCCTTTACGGCTTGACAACCATCGGCAAATCGCATACAATAAGGGATAACCGTGCAGACCTCGCAGGAGTAGCCTGTACACCGCCGCTGCAAGAGAGGTGCGCCATCGGCTGAAAGCGCACCGCGGCAAGGCACAGGTGAAGACAGCGAGTTAGCGGGGATGGAAACATCCACGGCGCGCTCCCCGTAACAGGAGCAAAAAGGGCCGCAAGGCCGAATTTGGGTGGCACCACGAAGTGTTTTACGCTCTCGTCCCAATGCAGGGACGGGAGCGTTTTTTCGTCCGCGCCGCCGACACAAACACAAAGGAGAACGCTATGCAGGCTGTTTTGGACTTCATCAACAACCACGTGCGGGACATCTTCATCCCGCTGACGGCGCTGGCGCTGCTGCGGGTCGGTATGTGCCTGGCGCAGCTGAAGCGAATGGCGCACCTCCGGGAGAAAAAAGGTGCCTACCACGCCGTCCGGGGCCACTGCGAGGAGCTGGGCGTCTGGTTCGGTGCGCTGGCGGGCCTTCTGCTGCCCGTCATTGTACCGGGTCTGTGGTATGCGGGCCTGGCGCTGGCCATAGTCGGCGGTGTCATCGGCCAGCGCATCGGCGTGAAGAAGGGCCGGGCCCTGGATGATATCTACCGCGAGGTCGCCTGGGAGCTGAAGCACGAGGCGGAGGCCGAGGCCGCCCGCGAGGCCGCCGCCCACACGCTAACGCCCGGTTCGGAGGAGCTGCCGGAGACAGGCGAACAAAACGAAACCACCGAAGATAAAGGAGAGACGGAAAATGGCTGAGATGACCCCCCGGACCCTGTCCGGCTTTATGGAGCTGCTGCCCAAGCCGCAGCAGCAGATGGAGCGCATGATGGACATCCTGCGCCGCACCTATTCCCTGTACGGCTTCACCCCGCTGGACACCCCGGTGATCGAGGCGGCGGAGGTGCTGCTGGCCAAGGGCGGCGGCGAAACAGAGAAGCAGATCTACCGCTTCAACAAGGGCGACGCCGACCTGGCCCTGCGGTTTGACCTGACGGTGCCGCTGGCCAAGTATGTGGCCCTGCACTACAACGACCTGTCCTTCCCCTTCCGCCGCTACCAGATCGGCAAGGTCTACCGGGGCGAGCGCGCCCAGCGCGGCCGCTTCCGCGAGTTCTATCAGGCGGATATCGACGTGATCGGCGACGGCAAGCTGGACATCACCAACGAGGCCGAGATGCCCGCCATCATCTACCGTGCGTTCAGTGAGCTGGGGCTCAGGCGCTTCTGCATCCGGGTGAACAACCGCAAGATCCTCAACGGCTTCTATGCCATGCTGGGCCTGACCGACAAGGCCGGCGACATCATGCGTACCGTGGACAAGCTGGACAAGATCGGCGCGGAGAAGGTCCGTACCCTGCTGACCGACGAGGTGGGCGTGTCCGCCGAAAGCGCCGATGAGATCCTGAAATTCATCGCCATCACCGGCAGCAACGATCAGGTACTCTCCGCCCTGGAGGGCTACGCCGGCCGGAACGAGACGTTTGACGAGGGCCTGGACCAGCTGAAAACCGTGGTGAAATACCTGTCCGCCTTCGGCGTGCCGGAGGAGAACTTCGCCGTGGACCTGACCATTGCCCGGGGCTTGGATTACTACACCGGCACCGTGTACGAGACGGCGCTGCTGGACCACCCGGAGATCGGCTCCGTCTGCTCCGGCGGCCGGTATGACAACCTGGCGGAATACTACACCGACAAGCAGCTGCCCGGCGTGGGCATCTCCATCGGCCTGACCCGGCTGTTCTACGTGCTGGGCGAGCAGGGAATGCTCAACGGCGATCTGCCCACCGCTCCGGCGGATGTGCTGATCCTGCCCATGACCGAGGACCTGTCCGCCGCCGTCACACTGGCCACAAAGCTGCGGGATGCCGGCGTGCGGACCCAGCTGTACACCGAGCAAAAAAAGTTCAAGGCCAAGATGAACTACGCCGACAAGACCGGCGTGCCCTATGTGGTGTTCCTGGGCGAGGACGAGGTGAAAAACAACGTCATCGCCTGCAAGGATATGACCAGCGGCGAGCAAACCACCCTGGACTTTGCCGCCACCCTGGCGCGGGTGCGCGACGGTCTGGCCGAGAGGAACAAGGGCAAGGTCATCGTGGAGAAGTAAGCGCCTTACCCTACGGCGCAAAGCATTTCCGGCAGACGGGTGTAGGGAGCGGCGTTTTTGATAAACAATCCGTAATAATTCAATAAGGTTATACAAAACACAATCATAAATGGGAGGAAAACAACAATGATGCAGATGCGTACACATACCTGCAATGCGCTGCGGCTGGCCGATGTGGGCAAGTCCGTGAAGATCGTGGGCTGGATGGAGAATGTCCGCGAGGTGGGCGGCAATCTGGCCTTCGTGGTGCTGCGTGACTTCTACGGCACCACCCAGGTGGTGGTGGAGGACGAGGCCGACCTGAAGGTCATCAAGGGCCTGAACAAGGAGTCCACCATCAGCGTGGAGGGCACCGTCCGCGAGCGCGCCAGCAAGAACCCCAAGCTGCCCACCGGCGAGATCGAGGTGGTCCCCACCAAGATCGAGGTGCTGGGCCGCTGCCGCTATAACGCCCTGCCCTTCGAGATCAACCGCAGCCGCGAGGCCGACGAGACCCAGCGGCTGAAGTACCGCTATCTGGACCTGCGTAACCCGGCGGTCAAGCAGAACATCATCCTGCGCTGCCAGGTGGTGGCCGCCCTGCGCGCCGCCATGATGGAGCACGGCTTCCTGGAGATCACCACCCCCATCCTGACCGCCAGCTCTCCCGAGGGCGCCCGCGACTATCTGGTGCCCGCCCGCAAGCACCCCGGCAAGTTCTACGCCCTGCCTCAGGCGCCCCAGCAGTTCAAGCAGCTGCTGATGACCTCCGGCTTCGACCGCTATTTCCAGATCGCCCCCTGCTTCCGCGACGAGGACGCCCGCGGCGACCGCAGCCCCGGCGAGTTCTATCAGCTGGATATGGAGATGGCCTTCGCCACCCAGGACGACATCTTCGCCGTGCTGGAGGACGTGCTGCCCCCCATCTTCGCCAAGTTCGGCACCTACAACGTGGCCTCCTCCGCCCCCTTCCGCCGCATCCCCTACAACACCGCCATGGAGACCTACGGCTCCGATAAGCCCGATCTGCGTATCGACCTGACTTGCAAAAACGTCAGCGAGTTGTTCGTCGCCAGCGAGTTCGAGGCCTTCAAGGGCCAGACCGTGAAGATGGTGCCCATCAGCGACTGCGCCCTGACCCGCAAGCAGGTGGAGAAGCTGCTCACCGACTGCGAGGTCCAGTCCGGCAGCAAGGCCTACTGGTTCAAGGTGGACGAAAACGGCCAGCTGGCCGGCGGCATCGCCAAGTTCGTCGCCCCGGTGGAGGCCGAGCTGGGCAAGATCATCGACCTGAAGCCGGGCACCCTGGTGCTGGCAGCCGCAGGCCAATACGCCACCAAGTCCGTGGGCGTGCTTATCAAGACCTTCGGCGCCGCCTGCGAAAACCACTTCGACAAGGAGCGCTATGAGTTCTGCTGGATCGTGGACTTCCCCATGTAC
>ERZ1504796.222-NODE-222-length-8904-cov-2.395864_pt1 | contig 8904 bp, 5 predicted proteins | sample MGYA00571812_ERZ1504796 | MGnify/ENA primary metagenome ERZ1504796 (study PRJEB39906, sample SAMEA3182075) | gut metagenome | biome: human; feature: gut; material: Stool; isolation source: human stools | place: Canada | collected 2012-03-14 ... | reverse complement strand
GTCACACGCTATGCCAATATGTTTGCCGTACTCTACGGCCTGGTTGACGACGAACGTTCCGATGCAATACGTGACAATGTATTGCTCAACGACTCGATAATGCCCATTACCACACCCTATATGCAGTTCTACGAGCTTGAGGCTTTGTGTTCATTAGGCGAACACGGGCGCGTGCTCGACGAAATGCGGTCGTACTGGGGCGGTATGCTTGGCGAGGGAGCCACTTCGTTTTGGGAAACCTACGACCCTTCGGAGCCGTATCCGCAACGTCTTGGTATGTACGGACACCCCTATGGCAAAAGTCTTTGCCACGCCTGGGGCGCTTCACCGCTATACTTGCTGGGTAAATATTTCCTCGGCGTGCGCCCTACTAAACCCGGCTATAAAGAGTGGGTGGCCGAGCCTCGGTTAGGTAATCTGAAGTGGATGCGCGGCGATGTGCCCACACCACGTGGCAATATACATATCGAGATGACCCGCAAGGAAATAACTGTAAAGGCCAATAATTGTGGCGAAGGCACATTGTTGTTTTCTTCGTCAAAGCGTCCTCGTGTTACAGGTGGCACCATCCAAAATCTTGCCGACGATTCTTACAAAGTCGTAGTGCCCCCCGGCGCGACAGTAAAAGTCTCGGGCTCGTTCTAAGCATGCTTTAGCATATAAAGCGCAGCTTGTAAAATTTGATATTTTGCAGGTTGCGCTTTTGCTTTTTACGGAATGTTGCAAATTTCTAACGTAAAGGTGCAAGTCGGTTTGGGTAATAATGCGTAACTTTGCGTGAGAAACTTTTAATATTATGCATAAATATATCATACTGCCCTTGATAGCCGTGCTTTCGTCGTGCGGCGGTCAGAAGCAGGGCGACAGTCATGGAGGCGAAGCAGCCGAAAAAAGCGATGAACACGGAGAAATCGTACTGCACAAGGAAGTTGCCGACCAGTTCGGCGTGGTAGTCGACAGCGTTGCCAGTGGCGATTTTGCCACCACGGTCCGTGCTGCCGGGGTGGTGCTCACGGCAAGTGCTGCCGATGGCGTGGTGTCGGCTCCGACGGCCGGAATTGTGCGTTTCGCGCCGGGCATAGAGGCCGGGAAGGCTCTCTCTGCCGGCAGCCTGGTAGCCACGATTGACGCACGTAATGTGAGCGGCGGCGACGCCAATGCCGCCGCACGGGCCGCATTGGATGCCGCAAAGACCGAGTATGAGCGCATCGAGGCCCTATATAAAGAGCGTCTTGCCACCGTGGGCGAACGTAATGCCGCCCTTGCCGCATATAACCAGGCCAAGGCCGCATATAGCCCGTCGGCATCGTCGGGCCGCGCCACGAGTCCCATCGCCGGCACCCTGACCTCGCTGGCCGTGCGCCAGGGGCAGTATGTCGCTGCCGGAGAGGTGATTGCCACCGTCGCAGGTGCATCCGACCAGACCCTGCGCATCGACCTGCCCCAGCGTTACTATGCCATGGCCCCGACACTTACCGACGCTGTAATAACACTGCCATATGGCGACACAGCCGTGCGCCTCGGCGAATACGGCGGACACCGCATCACCTCCGCGCCCGTTGCCCAGGGAGGGGCGGCAGGGCGATTATTTTGTCTACGAGCAGCTCGACGACGAGTGCTATGCCAAACGCCGTGTCGACATCGGCGCGACCGACGGCCAGCGTGTAGAAATCACGCAGGGCATCGCCCCCGGCACACCTATTGTAGCTAAAGGCGTGACCACTATCCGCCTTGCCGAGACCGGGAGCAATATTCCCGAAGGACATTCGCACAACCATTAATCTAACTCAACTTTCGCAAGCGAAGTTGAAGTTTAAGGTTAAAGTTTAAGGTTTAAAGGTTAATGAGATTGTCGACATTTCGAAACCTGACTTAACTCCGACGCAACCTTAACCACTAATCTTCATTTAAGTAAGCTCGCGAAACTTAAATAACTAAGATGCTCAACAAAATCATACGTTTCTCGCTCGACAACCGTCTGACGGTACTGATTGTCACGGCACTGATGCTTGTCGGCGGAGTAATCGCGCTGATGCGCATGGAGGTCGATATCTTCCCCGACCTCAACGCCCCCACGGTCGTGGTAATGACCGAGGCACCCGGCCTGGCACCCGAGGAGGTGGAGAAAGTGGTAAGTTACCCGATTGAGACGGCGGTCAACGGCAGCACGGGCGTGCGCCGTGTGCGCTCTACATCGACTACCGGCTTTTCGGTGGTGTGGGTCGAATTTGACTGGGGCACCGACATCTATACAGCGCGCCAGATAGTGAGCGAACGCCTCGATGCCGCCGCCGAGAGCCTGCCCGAGGGTGTCGACAAGCCCGTGATGGGGCCGCAGTCGTCGATTTTGGGCGAGATTATGATTATCGGCCTGCGCGCCGACTCGACCTCGCTGCTCGAATTGCGACGTCTCGCCGAGACCACCATAAGGCCGCGACTGCTTGCCCTCGGCGGCGTGTCGCAGGTGTCGGTCATCGGCGGTGACGCCCCGGAGTATCAGATTAAGATTAACCCCGACAAGATGCGCCTGCTCGACGTGAGCCTCGACGAGGTGCTCGAAGCCACCGACGGTTTCAACTCCAATGCCGGCGGCGGCGTGGTGTACCAGTATGGCAACGAGTATATAATCAAGGCCGAGATTAATACCGACAAAACCGACGACCTTGCCCAGTCAGTGGTACGCAGCGATGAGCGAGGTATAATTACCCTTGGAGACATAGCTACCGTAGAGCTTGGCGGACGCCTGCCGCGCATAGGCGTGGCGTCGGTCGAGGCCTCCCCGGCCGTGATTATCACCGTGACCAAGCAGCCCGGCACAGGCACAATACAGCTTACCGGGGAAATCGACAAGGCCCTTGCGTCGATGGCCCCGACTCTACCTGCCGACGTGAAGGTGTCGACCGATATATTCAGGCAGAGCGACTTTATCGACAACTCGATTAGCAACCTGCAGCGCAGCCTGCTCGAAGGCGCGCTGTTTGTAATCATAGTGCTGTTCTTCTTCCTGATGAACCTGCGCACGACGCTAATCTCGGTCATAGCCCTGCCGCTGTCGATTATCGTGTCGGTGCTGATACTCAACGGCCTGGGCTATAGCATCAACACCATGAGCCTCGGCGGCATTGCCATTGCCATAGGCTGCTTGGTCGACGATGCCATCGTCGATGTCGAAAACGTGTATAAACGCCTGCGGCAGAACGCGCAATTGCCCGCCGGTGAGCGGCAGGGCATACGCGACTGCGTATATCATGCCTCGGCCGAGGTGCGTATGCCCATTTTCAACTCGACGCTGATTATTACTGCCGCCTTCCTGCCGCTGTTCTTCCTTACCGGCATGGAGGGGCGCATGCTCATACCACTTGGCGTGGCCTTTATCGTTGCCCTTGCGGCATCGACTATCGTCGCCCTGACGCTGACACCGGTGCTGTGCAGCTATCTGCTTGGCAGCAAGGCGCAAAATGCCGAACTGGGCCGCGAACCGCGTGTCACCGTGGCCATGCGCCGGGCCTACAGCCGCTCGCTCGAGTGGATGCTCGGCCATACTCGCGGACTGCTGGTATGCACCGGAGTTCTGTTCGTGGGCGCACTGGCATGTTTCTTTATGCTCGGGCGAGGCTTCCTGCCGCGTTTCAACGAAGGCTCGTTCACAATCAATGTGTCTACGTTGCCGGGTATATCGCTCGACGAGAGCGACGCGATTGGCCGCCGCGCCGAGCAGATTATCCTCGCGACCCCCGAGGTCAAGACCGTTGCCCGTAAGACCGGCCGTGCCGAGCTCGACGAACATTCGCTCGGCGTCAACGTGTCGGAAATCGAGGCCCCCTACGTGCTCGACGGCCGCAGCCGTGCCGAGGTTGCCGCCGACCTGCGTCACCGCCTCGGCGAAATCCCCGGCGCCGTGGTCGAAATCGGCCAGCCTATTTCGCACCGCATCGATGCCATGCTGTCGGGCGCGCAGTCGCAGATTGCTATTAAGATTTTCGGCCCCGACCTCAACCGTCTCTTCGAAATCGGGCAACAGGTCAAGGAAATAACCCACGACGTCGAAGGCACGGTCGATGTCAACATCGAGCAGCAGACCGAGCGGCCCCAGTTGCTCATACGTCCTCGCCGCGACATACTCGCCGTCCGTGGCGTGCGCATGGGCGACTTTGCCAAGGCTGTCGAGACCGCCCTCGGCGGCCGTGTGGTGTCGCAGGTCTATCGCGACGGCTATGCCTACGATGTGGCCGTAATCCTCGACGAGGCGCATCGCAGCACGATTGACGATATAGCCGCGCTGACCGTCGACAGCCCTTCGGGCAAGGTGTCGCTCGGCGAACTTGCCGAGATTAAATCGACCACGGGGCCTAACACCGTCAACCGCGAGAACGTGGAGCGCCGACTGCTCGTGTCGGCCAATGTGGAGGGCCGCGACCTGCGTAGTACCGTCGACGAAATCCGCCACAGGGTAGAGGAGGTGGTCGACATGCCGCAGGGCTACCATATAGCCTACGGCGGACAATTCGAGAGCGAACAGGCTGCCTCGCGCACGCTCATGTGGGCTTCGCTGGGCGCCCTGCTCATCATATTCATGCTGCTCTACGGCGAGTTCAAATCGGTGGCTCAGTCGCTTGTAATATTGGTCAACATGCCCCTGGCGCTGATTGGCGGCGTGTTTATGCTTGCCATTTGTGGCGACGAGGTCAACATACCGGCCATTATCGGTTTTATATCGCTGATGGGTATAAGCACTCGCAACGGCATGCTGCTCATGACGCGCTATAACCACCTCAAGACCGAGGGCGTGGGGCTGCACGAGCGCATCGCCGCCGGCTCGGCCGACCGTCTGCTGCCGATTGTAATGACGGCCCTGACCTCGGCCCTGGCACTAATACCGCTTGCCGTCAACGGCGACGCCCCCGGCAACGAAATCCAGGCACCGATGGCTATAGTAATCCTCGGCGGCCTGCTCAGCTCGACACTGCTCAATATCTACGTCGTACCGGCACTATATAGATTGCTAAACCGTAGGACGCAGAGTTGACAGCACACTTCAAACAGTGCTGCGACAATATTGACCAGATATGATAATTAGCAATTGTAAGAAGTCGTCGGAGATGACGTTGTCATGGTTAACCCCACGATTATTCGTGGGGCAAAGATATGATGATGTCTATCCCAGTCCTCGGAGAGGACGCACCATATATCTTGCGTCCTCTCTGAGGACTCCAATACTTTATTTGTACTTACCCACTCTCTCATCAATCAAACCTTAATCCTAAGTAACAATGATAAAACGCATCATACTACCGGCACTTGCCGTCGTCATGGCCACTACGGCCTGTGCCGCCGACCTCGATTCTCTATGCTATACAGTGGCCCTCAACTCTCCGGCTTTGAGGGCCGAACGTGCCAGTGCCGACGCGGAGAGGCTGCAAGGCGAGGTCGATAATTCTCTCGCCGGACCCGAAGTCGACTTCGACTACAAGTTTAACCACAATGGCGGCGAGAACCGCTGGGGCGTTGCGGTAGGTCAGGCTTTCGACTGGCCCGGCGTGTATGCGGCCCGTGGTAAATCTAACCGCCTGCGCTCGGCTGCCTTCGAACAGCTCTATCGCCAGAATGTGATTGACAAGGCCCTCGAACTCAAATTAGCTGCCATACGTCTTGGCGAGGCGCGTGCTAATTTGAAGGTCGTTATCGAGGCACACGATAATTTTACAGCCTTGGTTGCCTCGCTCAAGAGGTCGTATGACCGTGGCGAGGCAACAATTCTCGCCCTGCGCAAGTCGGAGCTGCAGCTTATGGCCGTGCGTACGTCGCTGGCCGATGCCGAGAGCGAGTTGTGTGCCGCCGAGGCCGCGATTGAGGCTGTAGAGCCGGGGTGCCTTGCAAGTTTCAAAGATGTGTCGGGCTTATATATCAGGCCCTTGCAGCCGCGCGAAGTCTATGAGAACGCATTGGCTTCCTCGCCTGGTCTTGCCGGTAAACGTGGCGAGGCCGAGGCCGTGCGCAACGACATTTCGGTCGCCCGCCGTGCAGCATTGCCGTCGTTCAAGCTATCGTATGCCCACGACTACGAGGACGGCACCCACTTCAACGGTTTCGGCATAGGCATATCATTGCCCTCGTGGCAACCACGCAAGGCAGTGCGTCTCGCCGAGGCCCGGGCCGTTGCTGCCGAGTTTGGAGTGACCGACTATAGCATCGTACTCAAGGCCAGGCTAAATGCCGAATATACCGAGGCCGCCCACCTTTATTCGCGTATATCCGACGAGCGCGAGGTACTTGCCGAGGACTATCCGGCCCTGCTCAAAAAGGCATACGATGCCGGCCTGTTCACCGTATTTGAGTACCTGACAGAATATAACTCATATCTCGACATACTCACCGAGCACAATGCTCTCCTTGCCCGCTACGCCGCCCTCGAGGCTACCTTGGGCAAAAACCTATAATTGAAGCCATGCCCGTAACACTTTACACACCTTCGATGCTCCCCGAATGGGACCGCGTGGTTCGCGAGAGCCGCAACGGCACCTTCCTGCACCTGCGCGGATATATGGATTATCATGCCGACCGCTTCGCCGACATGTCGCTGGTGGCAAGCGACGATGCCGGGCGCATCATAGCACTCTTGCCGGCCCATAGGCGCGGCGATACCCTCGTGAGTCATGGCGGACTCACCTACGGCGGCTGGCTTATGACAAATCGTGCCGACATGCTCGCCATGATGAAGGTGTGGAAGGATATGACCCGGTTGCTCCGTGAGCAAGGTATACATCGGCTGATATATAAGCCGGTGCCGCATATCTACCACCGCTCCCCGGCCGAGGAAGATTTATATGCCCTCTGGCGTGACGGGGGTAAGGTCGAGTCGGTATTGGTATCGAGCGTGGTCGACATGGCCACTCCGCTCGGTTTCGACATGGCAGCCCGACAGAGCGTCGGCAAGGCCCGGCGCAACGGCGTGACAGTAGGTCCCTCTGACGACTGGCAAGGCTTCTGGCGCGTGCTCGAGGAGCGCCTGGGTGCTGCCTACGGCGCCACGCCGGTGCATACCCTCGGCGAAATCTCGCTGCTGCATAGCCGCTTCCCCGGCAATATCAGGCTCTATACAGCCGTCTGCGACGGCGAAATCGTGGCCGGCATAGTGATGTACTACACCGACACCGTGGCACATAGCCAGTACACCGGCAGCACCGACGCCGGGCGCCGTTTGCGCTCAATCCCCTTGCTCTACCGCTACATCATCGACAATCTCCCCCAGGGCATACGCTACTTCGACTTCGGCACGAGCAACGAGGACGGCGGCCGCTACCTCAACGAGGGCCTTATCCGCCAAAAGGCATCATTCGGCGCCCGGGCCGTGGCGTATTCAACTTATGTAATTGATATCGCTGGCGATGACGTTGCCGATTTGAGGAAACAAAAAGACGTAAGGACATAAGTTACATAAAAATTTATGTAACTTTTTGAGTTTATGTCTTTGCGTATCATCTTATTAACTATAACTTATACCACCATGAAAAATATCCTGTTCCTTCTTTTAGCCCTGCTCCCCTTGAGCCTTTGGGGCGTGTGTCACGACGTGCCGCGCGATTCGATTATCCTCAGCGACCCCTGCATACTCGCCGACAGCGCGTCGCAGACCTACTATATGACCGGCACCGGCGGCAGGTTGTGGACGAGCCGCGACCTCTCGCGCTGGTCGGGTCCCTACGACGTGGCCGCTGTCGACACTGCGTCGTGGATGGGTAGGCGCCCTGCAATCTGGGCTGCAGAACTGCACCCCTATAAGGGCAGATATTACTATTTCGCCACCTTTACCAACGACTCTGTCATAATTGCGCGCAACCACAATGGTGCCATACCGCGCCGGGCCTCGCATGTGCTGGTAAGTGACACACCGGCAGGGCCTTATCGTCCCGTAGGCGATGCAAACTATTGCCCGGCCGACCGCCCCACGCTCGACGGCACATTCTGGGTCGAAGATGGTGTGCCATATATGGTCTTTTGCGGCGAATGGCTCATGAACGACGACGGCACTATGGAGGCCGTGCGCCTTGCCGACGATTTGTCGGGCGCGGCCGGCGAGCCCTTCCTGCTCTTCCGCGCCTCCGACTCGCCGTGGAGCCACGAGGTGCTCGACGGCAAAGAACGCCGCAGTCGCGTCACCGACGGGCCGTGGCTATTCCGTACCGCCACAGGGCGCCTCGGCATGATTTGGACTTCGTGGATAGATGATGTCTACACCATGGGCGTGGCTTATTCGCAGACTGGTCGTCTCGCCGGGCCGTGGGTGCAGGAGCCGCAGCCCCTCACACCGCCCAACCATGGTCATGGCATGCTATTCCGCGACCTGTCGGGTCGTTGGCTCCTGTCGCTCCACAGCCACTACAACGACCATGGCCGCTATATCCGCCGCCCTGTCCTATTCGAGGTCGACCTCTCCGGCGACAAGCTCGTCTTGGGTCCCAAAGTGGAGTGATAAGCCATTTTGGAGCCATTTTGGATGAGTCGAAGAAACGCAAAGGCATAGAGTCAAAAATGATAAATCTCCGGCTCAATCCGAAATCACAGTGCATAATAGTAACTATAAGAGAAGAGGGTTCTCAACGATAGGAGCTTGACTCCCCGAGGCAAGCCATAGCCGAGGAGTCGAAGAAACATAAAGACATAAGGTCAAAAAATATAAAAAATTTTTGCTGCATATAGAAGGGCCATTATAGGAGCTCGAACCTCCGGGACGAGCCATTTTCGAGACGAGACTTTTGACTTATACCCAGGTAGTTACGGAATAAATGTTTCGTCTTTCATATGGCTGGTCCCGGAGGTTCCAGCTCCTACATTAGCTACAGTTCGACACAACTGAATATGCACCGACATTTAGGCTTGGCCCCATAACACATGACATTTTTATGT
>ERZ1504796.220-NODE-220-length-8939-cov-3.237618_pt1 | contig 8939 bp, 7 predicted proteins | sample MGYA00571812_ERZ1504796 | MGnify/ENA primary metagenome ERZ1504796 (study PRJEB39906, sample SAMEA3182075) | gut metagenome | biome: human; feature: gut; material: Stool; isolation source: human stools | place: Canada | collected 2012-03-14 ... | reverse complement strand
CCCCCAGCCACAGCGTCTTGCCGTTCTGGAGCTCACTCCGGCAGCCGTAGGCGTGCAGCACCGGGAACCGCTCGCCCACGCGGTCGGTCAGCTCCGGCGCTCCGGCGCACGCGCTGTCCGCGCAGAGAGCGCCGCAGCGCCCCTTAAAGTGCCGGCAGCCGAACTCGTTCGCCACGATGCAGTTTTCCGTGATCATCAGCGGCAGCCGCCCGTAGACAATCGCCTCGCAGGGGATGCACTTGCTGATGTCCCGCAGCTGCTCGTGCCGCAGCTCGAACGACAGCGTCGCGCCCGATAGCCCCTGCTCCTTCAAAAACCGCAGCGCCGCGGAGTTGAACACATTCAGCCCGAAGTCCCCGCGCAGCTCCATATCCAGCCCGCGCACGAGCGCGAAATGTCCCAGATTCCCCAGCACCGCGCACTCCACGCCACGCTCCTTCGCCGTGCGAAGCTGTTCGCGCAGACCTTCCTCGTCCGCCGTCCGCCACACGCGCGGCAGCACGGCGGCAAATTTCGTCCGCCCACGGTATTTCTCCACCTCGACCGACGGCAGCAGCTCCAGCGGCACATACACCGTTTCCACGCCCTCGTTCACCAGCGCATCGGTAAGCTGCCCGGCACGGTAGATCGACACCGTGAAGCGCGGCGGCTCCGTCGGGTTTTTGATCCTCTCCGCCGGGACAAACGTCCCCTCGCGCCGCTCGGGTATCTCCGTCCGCATCGCCGCGAGCGCCGCGAGCGCGTCGCGCCGCAGCGCGTTGAGCGCGCTCGCCGGAACGGACAGCCCGTCCTCCGCTGTCACCGCGCAGTCCGACACCGTGAACGCCGTCCCGCCGGTCTTGCGCAGACGGGCCTCGACCTCCCCGGCTGTCACCGCGCGGCTTCGCGCCGCCTCCGGCGCGACTCCCGTGACCGTGACGCAATGCCCGTCGCCGTCCTCGGCGGTCAGCACCATCGGCTCGCCCAAACGAAGCGCCGCGCGGAAGCGCACCGGCACGAGCCGCATATCCTCTTTTTCATAGGCCGCCCGCAGCGTGCCGAACCACTCCTCCGGCCAGCGCGCATTTTCCGGGCGAACGCCGAACATTTCCTTCCCGCGCCGGCCACGGTAATAGCCGTCCGTGAACCCGTCGCGTGAGAATGCCAGCGCGAGCTTTTTCTGTTCGTCCGCCGTCGGTGCGCGGTGCTCGCGCAGCAGCGCGGCATAGATGCCCGTCACCGCCGCCACATACTCGGGCCGCTTCATGCGCCCCTCGAGCTTCAGGCAAGCCACGCCCATCTCCGCCATCTCGCCGGCATACGCCGCGAGATTCGCGTCCTTGAGCGACAGTGGATTCGCGTCCGCCTTCCCGTGCCAGCCATAGCGCAAGCGGCAGGGCTGCGCGCACGCGCCGCGGTTGCCGCTCCGCCCGCCGATCACCGCGGACATCTCGCACATTCCCGAATAGCACATACAAAGCGCCCCGTGCGCAAAGGTCTCGATCTCGATCGGCGCGCGCTCCGCGATCTCGCGGATCTCCTCGCCCGACAGCTCCCGCGCGAGCACTGCCCGCGTCATGCCGAGCCGCGCCGCCTCCTCCACACCCGAGAGCGTGTGCAGCGCCATCTGTGTGCTCGCGTGCAGCGGCACATCGGGGATCACCGCGCGCAGCGTCTCGTAAACGCCCCAGTCCTGCACCAATATCGCGTCCACGCCGTATTCGCTCGCCCGCCGCGCCGTCTCGGCGAGCGCGGGCAGCTCGCGGTCGGTCACCAGCGTGTTGAGCGTCAGGTAGACCTTCACGCCCCACAAATGGCAATAACGCACCGCCGCCAGAAATTCCTCATCGCTGAAGTTTCTGGCGCTGCGGCGCGCGTTGAAGCTGCCAAAGCCCATATACACGGCGTCCGCGCCGTTCTGCACGGCGGCGGCCAGCGCCTCGCGTCCGCCCGCGGGAGAGAGCAGCTCCGTCATTATTTCCTGTTCTGCAATTTGAACAGCTCGTCGGCGATGTTCGCCGCGGCGAGCACGGCGGCGTCGGTGCGTCCCACCTTCGCGCCGGTGAGCATTTCGTCCATCTTCGTGCCGACGTAAGCGCCGACCTTCTGCATATAAGAGGGGGCCTCCTCGGCGACAAAGGTATACTCCTCGCCGCAGATGCTGACGGTAACGCGGTTTTCCATCGTATGATCTCCTTTCTCTTCCCCGGGAGCAGACGTAATAATACAGTTTTTAATATAACACAAAGTGCATTGGGATAAAAGAGGGATTTTAAAAATTTACAATTTTTGCCGCCGTCGGCGGCGGGGGCTTGCCGCACGAAGCGCGGCGCTTGTCAAAGGGGGTATTCTCTTGGTTGAAGAGAATACCCCCTTTGGAATCCCCAGAGACAACGAGGGGACACCCCTCGCCCCCGCATTGTCTGTCCCTGCAAGGAATCACTGCACGCGCTGCGCAAAGAACTGCCTGCGGTTTCCTGTTGCCGCTTTCGATCTGGTCTGCGCCTATGTCCGCTCAGCCGCTGCTGCGGCGGGGGTTAACCTGCACGGTTATATAAAATTCGCTCTCCGGCGGCAGCGTCTCGCCGGTCGACTGCTCATACCGCTCACAGGCTGTCGTATCCGCGGCATACATTTTCTTTCTGCACCGCGCAACACAATGCCCATATTCAAGTGCCATATACCGCCTCGACGATATCACATAGTGCTGCCGAAAAAATTTGCAGTCCCCACAGTCCATGCACGTTTCTCCGTTTTTCCATAAGTGTTATCGTTACAATAACACTTCGTTTGTGGAAAGTCAACCTTTCTTTCGTTAAAATGTTTGCATCATGCTAAAGGAGTGTTATCATGGCAACGGACAAGATCCAGACCGGCATACGCTTTCACGAAGAGATGCTCAAGAAGATCACCTACATCGCGAAAAAGAACCACCGTTCCCTCAACGCCCAGCTCGAGCATCTGACGCAGGAGTGCATTGACGCCTACGAGCAGCAGCACGGCAAGATCAACACGGAGGAATGATCCCTGCACATCCCACCGTAACCCCGCCGCAGAGCGGCGAAGCAACAACGCTCTACCGTAACCCCGCCGCAGGAGCGGCGAAGCGCTGCGCACCGCCGTAACCCCGCCGCAGCAGCGGCTGAGCGGACATAGGCGCAGGCCAAATCGAAAGCGGCAACAGGAAACCGCAGACAGTTCTTTGCGCAGCGTGTGCAGTCGGTCCACTGTAAGCCCCGCAATGGCAGGTCAAGGGCGCAGCCCTTGCGGTCTTGGGGGATCGAAAGGGGGCCATTCTTCCGCTAAGAATGGTCCCCTTTTCATAATGTGCCGCCCTCGGCGGCAAAAAAAGGAGCAACACCATGTCCATTCTCTTTGATCCCCGCGACGCGCGCTGCAAGTCCCCCTTCGGCGCGGTCACGACCTTCGCCGCGGTGGACTTCACCTTCTACCCGTGCGGGCACGCCGTCACCGGCTGCACGCTGCTCGCCCACCACGAGTTCTCCGACCGCTGGACGGAGACCGAGCTCCTCCCCACAACGGACGAGGACGGCGCCCCCGCCTTTTCCGGCACCTTCTTCGCCCCCTCGCAGCCGGAGCTGATCTGGTACCACTTCCGCCTGCGCTGGGCGGACGGCGGCGAGAGCTGCTATGGCAAGGACGGCTTCCAAAGCTGGGATAAGGTAACGCCCTGGCAGCTGACCGTCTACGACGGCCGCGCCAAAACGCCCGGCTGGTTCGGCCGCGGCATCACCTACCAGATCTTCCCCGACCGCTTTTACCGCGCAAGGACGCGCAGCGTGGACGGTCTGATCGGCTGCCGCACGCTTCACGAGCGCTGGGACGAAACGCCGCTCTGCGGGCCCAACGAGCGCGGCGACTACTGCGAGGACTTCTTCGGCGGCGACCTCGCCGGCATCACGGAAAAGCTCGACTACCTCGCCTCGCTCCACGTCCCCACGCTCTACCTCACCCCTATCTTCCAGGCCGCCTCCAACCATCGCTACGATACCGCCGACTACGAAACGGTCGACCCGCTCCTCGGCGACGAGCAGGACTTCCGCACCCTCTGCACGGAGGCAGAAAAGCGCGGCATCCGCGTCATGCTCGACGGCGTGTTCAACCACACCGGCGCAAAAAGCCGCTACTTCAACGCCGACGGCTTCTACCCCGCGCCCGGCGCGGCGCAGGGCCCCATCTCCCCCTACTATTTGTGGTACAGCTTCCACCCCTTCCCCACGGACTATGACGCCTGGTGGGGCATCAAGAATCTGCCCGCCGTGAACGAGCGGAACGAAAGTTATGTCAACTACATCATCACCGGCGAGAACTCCATTGTCCGCCGCTGGCTCCGCGCGGGCGCGAGCGCGTGGCGGCTCGATGTCGCCGACGAGCTGCCCGACGAATTTATCTTCGCCATCCGCGCCGTCATGCAGCAGGACTTCCCCGACGCCTACCTCCTCGGCGAGGTGTGGGAGGACGGCACCACCAAGGTCGCCTACTCCAAGCGCCGCCGCTACCTGCTCGGCGGCGGTCTGCACGGCCTGATGAACTATCCCTTCCGCACCGCGCTGCTGCCCTACCTTGCCGGCACGTCCGGCGCGGAGGACTTCCGCGACGCGATGGAGACCATCCGTGAGAACTACCCCTCCCCCGCCTTCTACGGCGCGATGAACTTCCTCTCCACGCACGACACGCCGCGCCTGCTGACGCTTCTCGGCTGTGAGCAGCCGCCGGCGGACCGCGATGCGCGCGCGCACTACCGCCTATCCCCCGCCGAGCGCGAGCGCGGCACGGCGCTGCTCAAGCTCGCCGCGCTGGTGCTTTACGCCTTCCCCGGCTCGCCCACGGTCTACTACGGCGACGAGGCCGGCATGGAGGGCTTTGAGGACCCGTTCAACCGCCGCACCTACCCATGGGGGCATGAGGATACCGCGCTGCTCGATTGGTTCCGCACGCTCGGCAGGCTCCGCGCCGAACGGGAGTCGCTGCAAAGCGGCGACATTGCCTACCCCCTTGCTGCGGGCCGCGTGCTCTGCTTTGCCCGCCGCGCGGGCGATGAGGTCTCCCTTTGCGCCGTCAACGCCGGCGCGGAAAGCGCCTCGGTCGACCTGCCGTGGGCAGCGCCGCTTGCGCACGACGCGCTCAGCGGCCAGTCGTTTTTGGCCGAAGGCGGTCGGCTGCATATCACCCTCGCCCCCTACGACGCTCTGCTGCTGACGGAGTAGATTGCCTTCTCCCGTTCGGTTTTCCGTGCCGCCGCTTATTTGCGCTTTGCCGATTCTTTTCCGCTGAACTGCGCGGCGCAGTCTCAAAATGTTTCACGTGAAACATTTTGCCTCGCTTTACACTTTGGTCATCGCCCTCGTTTTACGGGGAGTGATGTTTCACGTGAAACATCACTCCCCGTTTTTGCATATCGCGCAGAAATTTCGTGCAAAATTTTTTCTCTTTCCGGTTGAAATCAGTCTGATTTGTGCTATACTGTTTTCTACTATACTTGAATGGCCGGGATCAAGCCGTTCCGGCAAAAGGCGGGTGTCGTTTTTGGCAAAAATCATAGCGATCGTCAATCAAAAGGGCGGTGTCGGCAAGACGACCACCTGCGTCAATCTGACCGCCGTGCTGCGCGAGCGCGGCAAGCGCGTGCTGCTGTGCGACTTTGACCCGCAGGCGAACTCCACCTCCGGCATGGGCGTGGACAAGACCGTGTCGCAGGGCGTCTACGACGTGCTCATCAACGGCGCGGATGTGAAGTCTGCCGTCGTCGCCACGCGCTACGGCGACGTGCTGCCCTCCTCCAAGGCGCTGGCCGGCGCGGGCATTGAGATGATCGACCTGCCGGACCGCCAGTTCCGGCTCAAGCAGGCGCTCGACGTTCTCGCCCCCGACTACGACTACATTCTCATCGACTGCCCGCCCTCGCTCGAGCTGCTGACGCTCAACGCGCTGTGCGCGGCGGACTCCCTGCTCGTGCCCGTGCAGGGCGAGTATTACGCGCTCGAGGGCCTTTCCGATCTGATGAACACCGTGCGCATCGTGCGCCGCAGCATGAACCCGCGGCTGGAGCTGGAGGGCGTGCTGCTGACGATGTTCGACGGGCGCACCAACCTCGCCATGCAGGTCGCCGAGGAGGTCAAGCACTACTTCCCCGGTAAGGTGTATGCGACGGTCATTCCGCGCAACGTGCGCCTTTCCGAGGCGCCGAGCCACGGCAAGCCCATCAACGCCTACGACCGCACCTCCCGCGGCGCGGAGGCCTACGGCGCCTTCGCCGACGAGTTCCTGAAGAAGAACGGCTGAGCGGCGGCACGGGCAAAAGCAGTCGGAGACGGCTCCGCTTCGCAGCAGCCCAACCTTATTAAAAAGACAGCCGTGGGCGGGACGCCCGGGCTGTTCCCGATCATCGCACCCCGACAGAAAGGAGAATTTTCATGGCAAACGCAAACCGCGGGCTCGGCCGTGGGCTTGGCGCGCTGCTCGGCGATGCCGCCTTGCAGACCGAAAGCGCCGACAGCCTCTACCTCCCCATTTCGCAGGTGGAGAGCTGCGCCGGTCAGCCGCGCAAGCATTTTGACGACGCTGCGCTCGCCGATTTGGCGGACTCCATCCGCGAACACGGCATCATTCAGCCCCTGACCGTGCGCAAGCTCGCCTCGGGCTACTATCAGATCATTGCCGGCGAACGCCGCTGGCGGGCTGCGAGGCTTGCCGGTCTGACGCAGGTGCCCGCCATCGTCATCGAGGCGGACGACCGCAAGGCGATGGAGCTGGCGCTCATTGAAAACCTGCAGCGCGAGGATCTGAACCCCATTGAAGAGGCCGAGGGCTACAAAACGCTCATTGAGACCTATCACATGACGCAGGAGGACGCCGCCGCGACGGTCGGCAAGTCGCGCCCCGCCGTCGCCAACGCCATGCGCCTGCTCACGCTGGATGAGAGCGTGCGCGAGGCGGTGAAGGACGGCAGGCTGTCCGCGGGCCACGCCCGCGCACTGCTCCCCCTCCCCGCCGCTAGGCAGCGTGAGGCCGCGGAGGCCATTGCGGCGCAGGGGCTGAGCGTACGCCAGACTGAGGCGCTCGTCAAGCGCCTGACGACGGAAAAGAAGGAGCGCGAGCCGTCCATCGAGGAGATCACGCACAAGCTGCACGCCCACATCGCGGAGGAGGAGCTGGCCCAGTCGCTCGGCCGCGGCGTGAAGATCGTGGCAGGCCGCAAGAAAGGCCGCATCGAGCTGGACTATTACGACATGGACGACCTGAACGATCTGCTCGACGCGCTCGGCACCCTGCAGCAGCGCAAAAATGGAGGAACCAAAAAGTGACCGATTTCATTCACGAAGCACCGCCGCCGGAGAACCCGAAGCCGGCGGCTCCCGAAAAGCCGACCAGTGAAAAGGAGCGGCAGAAGCGCGTTTACGCTTACATTGCCGTGCTGTTCACCGTCGCCTTCATCCTTATCCTGTGGTCGTTTTTAGCGAACCACCGCTCGAACCAGCAGGTCATCGACCAGCTCAAGGGCAGCACGAGCATGATGCAGTCTACGCTCGAACAGAACGCCAAGCTGGAGGACGAGGTCAAGGCGCTGGAAACGCAGGTCGGGGAGCTGGAGCAGACGCTCGCCGAAACCGAAGACGCGCTGAGCGCGGCGCAGGAAGAGACGGAAAAGTACCGTGCGCTCTACGAGGAGCTTGCCGGCGAGGAAAGCGGAACGCCCTGACGGCAAGCCGCGCTTCACCGGTATACGCACCCTTTCATACGATATTATGATAGCGAGGTAGAAAATCATGCTGGATATTCGATTTATTCGTGAAAACCCCGAACTTGTGCGGGAAAACATCAAGAAAAAGTTTCAGGACGCCAAGCTCCCCCTCGTGGACGAGGTACTGGAGCTGGACGAGAAGAAGCGCGCCGCCATCACCGAGGCGAGCGAGCTGCGCGCCCAGCGCAACACGCTGAGCAAGCAGGTCGGTATGCTGATGGGACAGGCCAAGAAGGACCCGAGCAAGCTCGAGGAAGCCGAGGCCATCAAGGCCAAGGTCAAGGCGCAGGCAGAGCGTTTGGCGGAGCTGGAAAAGTCAGAGGTCGAGTACGAGGAGAAGCTGCACCAGGATATGCTGCAGATCCCGAACATCATCGACCCCAGCGTGCCCATCGGCCCCGACGACAGCTATAACGTCGAGGTGCAGCGCTTCGGCGAGCCGAAGACGCCGGATTTTGAAATTCCCTACCATACGGAGATCATGGAGCGCTTTGACGGCGTGGATATGGACGCCGCGGGCCGCGTGTCCGGTGCGGGCTTCTACTACCTGCTCGGCGACATCGCGCGGCTGCACGAGGGCGTGCTCGCCTACGCGCGCGACTTTATGATTGACAAGGGCTTTACGTTCTGCATCCCGCCGTTCATGATCCACGGCAACGTGGTCGAGGGCGTGATGAGCCAGACCGACATGGACGCGATGATGTACAAGATCGAGGGCGAGGACCTCTATCTGATCGGCACGAGCGAGCACTCGATGGTCGGCCGCTTCATCGGCGAGATTCTGCCCGAGGAGAGCCTGCCACAGACGCTGACCTCCTACTCCCCCTGTTTCCGCAAGGAGAAGGGCTCCCACGGCATCGAGGAGCGCGGCGTGTACCGCATCCACCAGTTTGAAAAGCAGGAAATGATCGTGGTCTGCAAGCCCGAGGACAGCATGAAGTGGTACGAGCAGATGTGGAAGTGGAGCGTGGAGCTGTTCCGCAGCATGGACATTCCCGTGCGCCAGCTCGAGTGCTGCTCCGGCGACCTCGCCGATCTGAAGGTCAAGAGCTGCGACATCGAGGCGTGGAGCCCGCGCCAGCAGAAGTATTTCGAGGTGTGCTCCTGCTCCAACCTCGGCGACGCGCAGGCGCGGCGGCTCAGGATCCGCGTCAAGGGCGCGGACGGCAGGATGTATCTGCCCCACACGCTCAACAAC
>ERZ1504796.206-NODE-206-length-9240-cov-3.279913_pt1 | contig 9240 bp, 7 predicted proteins | sample MGYA00571812_ERZ1504796 | MGnify/ENA primary metagenome ERZ1504796 (study PRJEB39906, sample SAMEA3182075) | gut metagenome | biome: human; feature: gut; material: Stool; isolation source: human stools | place: Canada | collected 2012-03-14 ... | reverse complement strand
GTAACTCGCTTACCAAAAAATCACCTCTTGCAGAACCCGATTACTTATTTTATGTTTGCACTACAAAAGTAACTAACATATCATTAATAACTATAAAAAACTCAAAAATTATGGCAAAGAAAGTAGCTGTATTGGTCGTAAACCCCGTCAACGGATCGGGCTTGTTTCAGTATTTGGAAACCTTCTTCGAGAACGGCATTCCCTTCAGGACATTCGCGGTAGCGGATACCACGAATGTAAAAACCAACTCGGGGCTTCGCCTCCAGACGGACGATATAATCGCCTCACTCAAAGGCCATGAACACGAATACGACGCCCTCGTATTCGCCTGCGGCGACGCCATGCCCAAATTCGCGGAAAACGCAGACAAACCCTACAACGTGGATATGTTGAGCGTCATCAAAAATTTTGCGGACCAGGGAAAAACGATCGCAGGGCATTGCGCCGCAGCACTGCTCTTCGACAACCTCGGCATCGCACAGGGCAGACGGGTGGCCCTGCATCCGTTCCTCAAACCGGTCGTCAAAAGCTGTATCGGAACGGACGAAAAAGCCGTCATCGACGGCAACTTCTACACGGCACAGAACGAGAATACGATTTCCTGCCTGCTGCCCGAACTGTTGAAAGTCCTGAAATAATCCCCGAATCGTAAACATCGAACGAAGTCCCGGCTTTTCATAGGCCGGGGCTTTGCAATTTATCCGAAACTTCCGCCTCCGCTTATCGGAAATCCGACTGCACCGCGATACACAGTCCGAAAACTGCCCGTTTCCACACAACTTCCACACATTTGGGGCACGATTCCACAGTCATCGGCCACACGAATATCGCAACAACAAATTATCAATCAACATTTTGAATACAATGGCACACGATTGGATATTTCTAATTGCAAAAACCAAATTCCAATACCAATGAAGACATTCAGACTTATTCTGGCTCTCGCAGCCGTAGCGCTGACCGCAGTGTCATGCGTCGAAAAATCGGGAAAATACCAGACCCTGCTCGCCCAACGGGACTCGCTGCTCACCGTCGAGCAAAAGTACGATCAAACGCTGGAAATCCTCAATGAGATCGAAACCGGATTTCAGTCGATCCGCGAAGTCGAAGACCGCGTGATGACTCAAATAAGCGACATCGAAAACAAGCCGCTGGACAAAAAACAACAGATGGTATCGCAGATCAACCAAATCAAGGGTATCCTGCTCCAAAACAAGGAGCGAATCGCCGAACTCGAAGCACAATTCGCACAAAGCGGCCGCAAGAACGCTTCGCTGGCCGGGACGATCAAACGTCTGCAGGAAGAAATGACCCGGAAAGTCGCACAGATCGAATCGCTTCAGACCGAGCTGTCCCAAAAAAACATCGAGATCGAGGAGCTCGCCGGTACGGTCGAGGAGCTCAACAAGGACATCGCCGGATTGAACGAAGTCACTGCCAGCCAAAAAACTACGATCGAGGAACAGGATAGTCAGCTCAATGTCGTCTGGTTCTGCATCGCCGATATGAAGCAGCTCAAGGAGGCTCGCATCGTCGAAGGCAACGGACTCTTCAAAACCAAGAGCATCATGGATGGCGACTTCGACAAATCGGCATTCACATCGGCCGACCTGCGGAATCTGACCCGAATCGAAACGGGCAGCAAAAAGCCCAAGCTGCTCACCTCGCACCCCAAAGAGAGTTACACGCTCACACCGGGCGAAGACAAACTGGTAACGCTCGAAATCACCGATCCCGCAAAATTCTGGAGCATATCGAAATACCTGGTCATTCGGAAATAAACCGATTCCGACAGACCGAATACCCCTGCCCGAACTGCAGGGGTATTTTTCATCCGGGAAAGTATATCGGACCATAACCGTCGGCCCAGATAAGAAAACTCGGCAAAGCTCAAACGACGCTCGAAACGGGAGCAGTGAACGCTTGCGTACACTGCCCCGCAAGGAGGAGGAAAAGGAACTTAAATAAATTTGGGGCTGCGCTCGGCTTTCACTATCTTTGACATAGTCTTAAATAGGATGCGCCTCGGAAAATTGGGAACAAGTTCCCGTTTTCTCTCGGCTTTCACTATCTTTGCCCTATGATCCGATTATCGCTCATCATCGCCACTTACAACCGCTCCGCAGCGCTCGTCGAAGCGCTCCGGTCGGTCGTGCGGCAGGATTTCCCGGCCGCAGAGTGGGAGTGTATCGTCGTGAACAACAATTCGCAGGATGACACGCTGGCCCGGTTCGAAGCGTTCGCAACAGAACATCCCGCAATCAACCTTCGGATCGTAACCGAAACCCGGCAGGGGCTCTCCCATGCCCGCAACCGGGGTATCGACGAAAGCCGGGGCGAATACATCGCCATCATCGACGACGACGAACGCATCAACGAACAGTTCATCTCTTCGTACGTCGCCCTCTTCGACGCCTACCCCGACGCTGCATCGGCCGGAGGCCCTATCATACCCGAATATCCTGCGGGATGCCCGGCCTGGATGTCGAGTTATACCGAACGTCCGATAGCCAATCCGATCGACCTGGGGCGAAAGATCCGCCCTTTTCCGAAAGGACGTATTCCCGGCGGCGGCAACATGGCACTGCGGCGTTCGACGGTCCAACGATACGGCGCCTTCGACCCTTCGCTGGGGCGGACCGGAGAGCAACTGATCGGAGGCGAAGAGAGCGATCTTTTTCAGCGGTTGGCAGACGCCGGAGAACGTTGTTACTATGTTCCGACAGCAATTATGTGGCATATCATTCCGCCGCGAAAGATCTCCCGGGAATACTTCGAATCATTATGTTACCAGGTCGGACGCACCCAACGCCTGCGGGCCGGAATGAGGGGGCAAACCGTGCGTCTGTTATCGGGCGAAGCCGTCAAGTGGGGGGCGACACTCCTGTTGGCTCTCGGCTTCCTGTTGCGGTTCTCCGTCCCCAAAGCCCGCTATCTGCTCCTGATGCGGAGGCAAATCACACGGGGAATATCGGGTCGAAAACCGTAAGACGCAGGCTTGGGGATCTGCCAGTGAAAATACCGGCTGCATCGCTGCAAACCGGTATCAGAAAATTTTGCTGTACAAATATGTTCTCCGGATGCAGGACTTGCCGCACAGAGCCGTACATACGTATCCGCTATTCCAGTGAAACAGGCGGCGGAACCCCAGACCATAGTTCGGACGAGTGTCCGGCGGAGGAACATCTTTATTTATGTTTCCCATGCGGCGGAGGCGTGCCGGGCTTATGCCCCGGTCGGGGATGTTTATGGGGCTTCGGAGCTTTTTTGTGAGGCGGATGCGGCCGTTCATGAAAATGGTGCACCGAAGGCGGATTCGGGTGACGAGGGCGACGGGAGGCACACGAGGTGACGAGCATCGCCGATAAAACAGCGACCAGAGTCCAAGCCAACATTCGTTTTGCTTTCATAATTCTACTCTCTTAAAAGTGGCACAAACAACTACCGTAATGCAATAACAAAAACAGTCGGCACGCCGATAAGAGTTTCCCTTTAGAACAGGTATTTCTCCGACCGTACCTTCTCGACCAGCTGGAACGCGTGCTGCCACGCCTCCTCGCTGAAAGTCGTTCCGACCACTTCGATCACCTTCCCGGCGACGATGGCACCGATCGTACCGCACTGGCGCAGCGTCAGTCCCTCGCATAACCCGGAGAGGAATCCGGCGGCATACAGATCGCCCGCACCCGTCGTATCGACCCGCTTGGCTGCGGCCATGATGCCCACGTGGACCACTTCGCTGCCCCGCTTGATCAAAGCCCCCTTGATACCGACCTTCACGACGGCCAGCTCGCACAGCTCCGAAAGCATCTGCAAGGCATTGAGCGGCTCGCCCTCGCCGGTGAAGGCTTTCGCTTCGTCCTCGTTGGCAAAAACGATATCGACGTAATCCTGAATGAGCGAGCGCAGAAATTCCAGGTTGGCCTCCACGACATTGAAACTCGCCAGGTCGATCGCCACCTTCAGACCGCAGGCTTTAGCCGTACGGACCGCACCGGCAATCAACTCGTGATCCTGCACCAGATAACCTTCGATATAAAGACAGTCGTAACCTTCGAAAATAGCGGACGTAACCTCTGCCGCACTCAACTCCAGCGCAGCCCCCAGGAACGTCACCATCGTCCGTTCCCCATCGGGAGAAATAAGCGACACACACCTTCCCGAGCGCTCCTTCCCCCGGAAAATAAAGGGTTCTATACCCAGGTTCTCAAGAGCCTGAATAAAGAAATCTCCCGTCTTGTCGGTTCCCACCTTGCCGATAAAGCCCACGTCGCAACCCAACCGGGCCATCGCCCGGATCGTATTCCCGGCCGATCCGCCGAGCGAGAGCGAGTAAGGCAGACCGGCGACCGATTTCGAAATCTCGGTCTGCAAGGCCGCATCCACCAGGCTCATCGAACCTTTCGGCAAATTGAACGTATCGAGTACTTTGTCGGTCTTCAGATTGACCAACATGTCTGTCAGAGCGTTTCCTATTCCTATTACGCGTTTCATGAAGTCAGTATTGTTCGAAAATAATGTCAGATAGAGAGGATGCGCACCAGATCCACCGCTCCACGGTCGATAGTCCGGTCGTGGCTGACGGCACGCGAGAAGGGAACATAGACGATCTGCCCGTTGCTCAGACCGATCATCACGTTGCGCTGCCCCTCCATGAGCGCTTCGATGGAGGCTTCGCCCATACGCGAAGCCATGATACGGTCGATTGCCGACGGCGACCCGCCCCGCTGGATATGTCCCAGAATGGTCACCCGGGCATCGTACTGCGGAAACTCCTGCTTCACGCGTTCGGCAAGCCCCATGGCACCGCCCGTAGCGGGATTCTCGGCCACCAGCACGATCGCCGAATTTTTACTTTTGCGGAATCCCTGGTTGATGAGCTCGCCCAGTTGATCGACCTCCGTGTCCATCTCGGGAATGATCGCGGCTTCGGCTCCCGAAGCGATCGCCCCGTTCAACGCCAGATAGCCGGCCGTATGTCCCATAACCTCGACGAAGAAGAGGCGTTCATGGCTGGAAGCCGTATCGCGCAGTTTGTCCACCGCCTCGACGATCGTATTGAGCGCCGTATCGTAGCCGATCGTAGCGTCCGTACCGCCCAAGTCGTTATCGATCGTACCCGGCAGGCCGACGATCGGCACGTCGACCTCCGGAGCGAAAATACAGGCGCCCTTCAACGAACCGCCCCCGCCGATCACCACCAACGCATCGATACCGCTGCGCTTCATATTCTCATAAGCCCGGCGGCGCCCTTCAGGGGTCATAAACTCCTGGCTGCGGGCCGTCTTCAGCATCGTGCCGCCCTGCTGGATGATATTGCTCACGGAATCCGATTGCAGGTCGATGATTTCGTCATCGACCAATCCCTTATAACCGCGCATGATACCTTTTACGGAATACCCGTTATAGATCGCCGTACGCGTCACGGCACGGATCGCGGCATTCATCCCGGGAGCATCGCCCCCCGAAGTCAGCACTCCGATACACTTAATTGCAGCCATACTTTTTCTTTTTACTGAAAAAACGTTCAAATATACGAATAAGTCGAGAACAAAAGCGAATTTTATTCGGTTTTGTCGAGCGGGAGTATATTCGGGGTAAGCCAAATATACGAATAAGTCGAGTGCCGAGCAAAATTTATTTTAGCTCGGCCGAGCGCGAGTATATTGGACGAAGTCAAATATACGAAAAACAACCGTCCTCCGCAACTTTACTCCGAGGGAAACGACCGTCGCACGCGGCAGTCCCGCTCCGCCGGAGCCGGGAAATTCCGAACGTCCGCACCTTCCGCCACACAACTTCCGTGCAATATGCCTTGCGGCGTGCTCCTTCGGTCCGCCACAAAAACCGGAGCCGGACTTTTCCCTCAGGAAAAAGATCCGGCTCCGACCTGAAAAAACTTTTTATTTCGATCAACGCTTTTATTCAAAATCAATCAAAATCATCGCATTCGGCCGCAGGTTCCGTCGCGGTAATCTTCACGCCTTTCGAACCGACACGGATATCGACTTTCTCACCGTCCTCCTTATCCTCCACCGCGATCTTCACCCGGCCTTCCCCGGCACTCAAATCAACCATGCCTTCGGGTGTATCCACTCTTAACAAAGAGTTATCGGCAGATCCGGGGTCCGGCAAAGCCGGTAATTCCATATCCGGATCGTAGCTTTCCGTCCTTATCTCATACCATTCATATCCCCGCTCACGCTCCCGGACCGCAGAAACACCCAGGCCGATAATAATCAATATCCAGATTAGGAAAGTCGTCAGGACGGCCCGGCGGCTCGGTTTGCGGGAAGCAATCAGGCACATCAACACATAAATCAGCAACAGCACCGGCACCAACGCGGTCATAATCCCCAGCGACACCGTCCAGATGCCCGCATCGACAGACACAACCTCCGGACCGGCCATCCCGACAGCAAACAGACCGATAATCAATGCGCATGCACCCAGAATCAACCCGAATACCAGCAAGCCGGCCAGGAGTTTCAATACGATCAGGACGACCTGCCCCAAGGCATAAACGGCCTTGGCAACGACCGGTTTGGCATCGGCATCGACATCGTGATTCGCCGCCGAAGCCTCCTCGATGGATTGTACGGTAATCCGCTGTCCGTTTTGTTCGAGCTTCTGACGCGCAGTACGGGCTGCCGGTACAGCGAACCACATAATCAGGTAGCAAATAAAGAACACGCCGAGCAAGTTGCTCATCAGCGGCACAAGCCACCAGAAAAACGGAATCCATCCCAACAACAGCAACAGAATGAGCGGCAGGAACATCAGCAGACGGATCCACGTGGGACTGGTCCCGAAATACTTGGCCACACCCGAACAGACACCGCCCAGGCGCGCCTGGTCCATATCCCGGTACAGGCGACGCGGAATCCGGCCTTCGCCGCGCGGGGCTTCACGGCCCTCCTGTTCCCGAATGGCTTCGGCAGACCCCATTTGAGCGATAATCTCCTCGACCAACGATAGCTCCACCACTTTAGAATTATCCTGGTGCGAGAGAATCAGCTCGGCGATACGGGCCTCGATATCCTCGACGATCTCCTTTCCGCCGTCGGTATTTCTATACGTATCGTTCAAGCTCTCCAGGTAACGCGAAAGCACCTGAAAGGCATCGGCCTCCATCGTGAAGGCAATCCCCGAAATACTGCATTTCTTAACCTCTTTCATCGCGATCGGTCTATTTGAGTTCGTTATTCGCTGCACCGCGAGTAGAACCGCCGCTCGTATCGGCAGAATTCACACTGCACGGTCCAGCATAGGAAACGCTTCCGGCGCTCGACGTTCGGGATTGCAAAGCCTGCTCGCAATAGACCCGAATATCGGCAGCGCTCGACGCCTCCGCCTCGCAGAAGTGTGCGACCAGCTTCCGGGCATCGATCGACGCAGCGGAAGAGGCTTCGAACACCGCTTTCTGCACCGCCCCCTGCAACAGAATCGACGATGCACTCGAAGCATCCGCTTCCAGACGGTCCGCATCGATCTGCGCCACGACTTTAGCGCTGCTCGAAGCGTCGATTTCACACGTTTCGACCTGTGCATCCACACGGATCCTGGCTGCGCTCGACGCTTCGATCTCCAGCATTCTGCCGGTAAAGAGTGTCTTGGCCACGATCTTCGCAGCGGAGGAAGCCTCCAATTTGCGGATATTTCCGTTGTAAGGTACGCGCACCAGGATCTGCTCCGAAGGCACTGCATGAATGCGAGGAGCGACCGTAATCTTCAACTCGCCACCATCGATCCCGACCCGCACGTACTCGATCAGGTTATCATCCGCACAGATTTCGATATCGCCGGGCTCGTCGGTAAGCAGGACCTTCACTCCGCGCGAAGCATCGATGGTATGAAAGTTTCCGACCGCCACGGTGCGGGTTATCAGATTTCCGCTTCCCTTGATCCGGGTTTGACCGAAGATACTGCCTCCGCACGCTGTCGTACCGAACAGAACGGCCATCATTGCCAACAGGGCCATCATCAATTTTTTCATCGTTTTCAGTTTTTTAATTAATCAATCGGTTATGCCGGGTCGTTTTCCCGGTGGCGAATCATTTGAATTTGTCCTACCAGTTCCTCCCACGCTTCATCCAGCGAAGCCAGGTACTCCCGCCCCTTGTCCGTAAGGGAATAGTACTTGCGGGGCGGTCCCTGCGGGGACTCTTCCCACCGGTAAGTGAGCAGGCCCGCATTCTTCTGCCGCGTCAGGATCGGATACAGCGTCCCTTCGACCACGATCATCTCCGCCTCCTTGAGTTCGGCGATGATCTTCGGAGCATAAGAATCCCCCTGCGAGAGGATCGCCAGGATGCAGTAATCCAGAATACCCTTGCGCATCTGCGCCTTTACGTTATCCTCAACCATATCATCGTTGTTTATACATTGAATTTCTTATTTCATGTTTCAGCTCCGGGTCCGGTCCGCATATCGGAAATACGCAACCCTTTCCCCGGGCAGTTTCCGGGCTGTCCCGGATTCGGCCTACCGGGAATTCCCTTCGAGCCGTTTGGGACCTTTGGGTACGACGATCCACAACAGGATATAAACCCAAATCGACAAACCGCCGACCAGTACCAGGTAGTTGCCGTAAATTGCGGGCTATTTTCAAAACCAGCTAAAAAAGAAGATACCGAAAAGAGGCTCAAAGAAGCCGAAACACTTTCTCACAGCGAATGTTCAACTCATCTATAAAATTCAAAACAGATTCTTAGATTTCGAAGAGATACAATTCAAAGGTTCCGACGGAATCACGATCCACAGGATGATGTAAACCCACAGCGACAGACCGCCGAAAAGAATCAGGAACAGCGTGATAAGGCGCAGGATCGTCGAGTCGATCCCGAAGAACTCAGCGATTCCGCCGCACACGCCTGCGATCGAACGATTCGTCCGCGAACGGTACAAGTGCCGGGAACTGACGCACGAGGCACTCTCCGCATCCACGGACGCCTCGTCTCGCTTCTCCCCGGTCGGCAGCTCGCCCTGCACCATCTGAAGGGTAACGACCATCATCGGCGATGAAATCCTGGACCGGAAAATCTCTGCCAGTCGGGCTTCCACATCGTTGAGAATTTCCGGATCACCGGCCGGCAACCGCCGACGGATCGCATCCAGGTACTCCTTCAACCGACGGTAAGCATCCTTGTCGAAAGTAAATGCCTGGGAAGCCAAATTTACGCTAATAGTCTCTTTCATGGTCAATATCTATCATTAATAAATGAGTTGTATATTCTTTAC
>ERZ1504796.189-NODE-189-length-9657-cov-4.160175_pt1 | contig 9657 bp, 9 predicted proteins | sample MGYA00571812_ERZ1504796 | MGnify/ENA primary metagenome ERZ1504796 (study PRJEB39906, sample SAMEA3182075) | gut metagenome | biome: human; feature: gut; material: Stool; isolation source: human stools | place: Canada | collected 2012-03-14 ... | reverse complement strand
ACGCTGGCGTTGATGGATGCCGGCGTGAAACTCAAGAAACCCGTTTCGGGTATTGCCATGGGTCTGATTTCGGATTCCGCGACCGGTCGTTGGGCGGTGCTTTCCGACATCCTGGGCGATGAGGACCACCTGGGTGACATGGACTTCAAGGTGACGGGTACCAAGGACGGTATCACGGCTACCCAGATGGATATCAAGGTCGATGGCCTTTCGTACGAGGTGCTGGCCAAGGCGCTGGAACAGGCTCGTGTGGGCCGTATGCACATTCTGGGTAAGCTGACGGAGTGTATCGCCGAGCCGCGTGCGGACTACCGTCCGTTCGTGCCGCGTATCGTACAGATCACCATCCCGCAGGATATGATCGGTGCCGTGATCGGTCCAGGCGGCAAGGTGATCCAGGATATTCAGAAGACGACGGGTACGACCATCACCATCACCGAAACCGACAACAAGGGCGTCGTGGATATCTTCGGTCTGGACAAGGAGGCGATGGACGCGGCCCTGTCCCGCATCAAGAGCATCGTGGCGCAGCCCGAGGTCGGCGATGTATATAACGGCAAAGTCCGTTCGATCATGCCGTTCGGTGCGTTCGTCGAGATCATGCCGGGCAAGGACGCCCTGCTGCACATCTCGGAGATCGACTACAAGCGGTTCGAAACGATGGAGGAAACCGGCCTGAAAGAGGGGGATACGATCGAGGTGAAAGTCATCGGCATCGATCCCAAGACCAACAAGCTCAAGTTGTCTCACCGCGTACTGATTCCGCAGCCCGAAGGTTGGACGGAGCCGGAGCGCCGTCCCCGCGAGCGCGGCGATCGTCCGCGCCGCCGTCCGGAGCACAAGGAGTAGAACTCTGCGGATCCCGGTCGCTGCTACGGAGATGGTTTCGGTTCTGTTCGAAAATTTTGGCCGGAATATTGTATGATGTTTTGTAGATAATTTTTATATTTGCATTACTCCGTAGTTGTTGCGGAGCGGACGAAACAGGCAATAAATAGAAAAAGAAAGGATTCAAACATTTAATTTTTAAAAGATTAGTTTATGAAAAAGCTGATGAAATTGAGCTTGTTGCTCGTGGTCGTTGCTTTGACGTTTTCGAGCTGTAACTGCTTCAAGAAGATGGCAAAGAACAGCGATGATGTATCGCTGACGTGTGCACCTGAAGTGCTGGTACTGAATAACGGTGTGGTTGCCGCCGACATTACGGCACAGTTCCCTGTGAAGTACTTCAACCCCAAAGCTATCGTGAAGGTTACTCCGGTCATGGTATTCGAGGGTGGAGAAGTCGCCGGTACCCCGAAATTCTTCCAGGGTTCGAAGGTGAACGAGAACTATACGGTCGTTGATAAGAAGACGGGCGGTGTGTTCACCATGCATGTCGAGTTCCCCTACGATGAGCGTATGCAGATTTCCGAACTCCAGTTGCGTGTCGAGGCTAAATGTCCGGGCAGCGACGAGTTTACGCTGGTTAATGCCAATACGGGCAAGGTCGTGAAGGCCAAGGAGCTCGAGGCTAACCCCGCGATCGTACGCGAGTGCGGTTTGGTCGTTGCCGAGGGTGTGAACACCCTGCAGCAGGATCTGGCTTACGCCGATGCGATGGCTGCTCTGCCGAGCGACTACAAACGTGTAACCACCAGCGTGGACAAGACCGAGATCCTCTATGCGATCAACAAGGCTAACGTAACTAAGAAAGCGCTGAAAGACGCCGATCTGGAGGCTTTCCAGGCAAATGTGGATGAGAACCTGAAAAACGACCGTGCTACCCAGCATGTTGCCGTGAAGGGTTATGCTTCTCCCGACGGTCCCGTGAAGTTCAACGACACGCTGTCGAAGGAGCGTAGCGAATCGGGTGATAAAGTTCTTGCGAAGCTGCTGAAGAATTCCGGTCTGGATATCGACGTTGCCGCTTACGGTGAGGACTGGGAAGGCTTCAAGGAGCTGGTTTCGGAGTCGAACATCAAGGACAAGGATCTGATTCTTCAGGTTTTGAGCATGTACTCCTCTTCGACGCAGCGCGAGGATGAGATCAAGAACATGTCTTCCGTATTCAACGAGTTGAAGAAAGACATTCTGCCGCAGCTCCGTCGTTCGGTGATCGTGAACACCATCGACCTGGAGGGCAAGACCGACGCCGAGATGATGGCGCTTGTCGAGGCTGGCAAGCTGGATCAGCTCAACCTGAACGAGCTGCTCTTCGTTGCGGAGTCGATCGCACAGGACAACGCTACCAAGAACATCGTATTGGCTTATGCTGCCGAGAAGTATAACGACGCCCGCGCTTACAACAACCTGGGTATCGTTCTTACGGAGGAAGGCCGCACGGCTGATGCTTTGAAATGCTTCCAGAAGGCCGCTCAGTTGGGCGAGGCTTCCGAGGCGCTGAACACCAACCTGGCTCTTGCCAACTTGGCGAACGGCAATATGGCAGAGGCTCAGAAGTATGCCAAGGGCGCTGATGCAAAGGCGAAGAGCCTGGTCAATGCAGCACAGGGTAACTACAACGACGCTGCCAAGCAGCTCGACGGTATGAATGCCGCTATCGCTAACACGATGAACAAGGACTATGCGGCTGCAAAGCGTGCTATCGCTAAGGATATGAGCGCAGAGGCCGATTACCTGCGTGCCGTGATCGCTTCGGAAGAGGGCGATATGAGAACGGCAGAGGCACAGTTGAAGAGCGCCGTGAAGAAGGATGAGAAGATGGCGAAGAAAGCCATGAAGGATATCCACTTCAAGAAACTCTTCGAAGAGGGTCTGAAGTTCTAATCCGTTCGGATTCGATGAAAAATATCCGCACCGGAAACGGTGCGGATATTTTTTGTCTCGATTTATTGAGCTTGTTCGATTATTTATAATCCGCAAATCCAAATGTTCGACGGATTTTAAACGAAACGACTTCCTCAAAAAAACGAAGCGTACCCATTGGGTGCGCTTCGTTCACTTAAATTCGCTTATCGAAAGTTGCGTATTTCTCTATTTGTGGAACTCGCCGTTTGATACCTTTTTGTAGATCGTTTAAAGAGCGTTTTAATGTCCTTTGCATAGCCGGAATGATCTCCTGTTCATAAAACTCCCGCGGTCGAAGGTTGTAGTCGATCTTAACGATCTCTTGTTCGCAGATGTCCCCCGTATCAAGGCCACTATCCGCCCAAAACCATGTCGCAGCCGTAATAGGTTCTTGACGTCTATACGCCCAGCGTATCGAGGATGCACCTCTGCCATACGGAAGCGGTGACGGATGGAATATCAGCGTTCCCAGGTTGGGTTCTGCCAGTTCTTCGTTGCTCACCTTTTCAATCAATAACGGAGCGATAGCGACATCCACAAAAAAATAGGTTTCATTCCAAACTGCCAGCCCCAGCGACTTAACCACTCGTTCGGCCTCTTTATAGGCCGTTGTATCGGAGTTTCCTAATATCTTAACAACCATTATTAATATATTTAAACGCTTGTACGGCTCGGAAATGACCGCCATAGCCAGACGTTGGTCGGCCTGGTTGTCCTTTCCTTGCCGCCGATTTAATCATTGAGCTTATGGACTTCGTTTTATTCGCCCCATACAGGCTTGCCGCCGTCTGTACCCATTTCCGGGAATGACGGAGTGCCCCGCATAGCTGCGGGTGCGACGTATGGAAGAATACGGGCAGCATTTTGCCGCATCGGCCATGTCCTTGACGATGATATTCGCAAACGGCGGCGAGGAACTTTGTGCCAACTCCAATTCCTTGCCATTCGGGCATCACGACCAACCGCGTCGCCCTATAAGCTCCCGCGGTGAATAACGGTGAGACTGCTACATGACAGACAGGCTCACCGTTGATGAATCCGACGAAATACTCGGCAGCCACCGGGGCAGGCAGGTCTAAATAATAATGCTGCTTAAACAATCGGGGGAACACAGTTCCCCGGACTTTATAAATTTGAAGTTTGAGCTGGGGGCGGCGTTGAAGGCAGTCCCGATTGTAAAACCGGGCCTCCTGCATATCATATACCCAATCCGGCTGCAGCCATTCGATAATATCGTAGTGGCAGGAAAGCAGGACAACCTGCCCATCACCTTTTCGCCATGTCTTTGCGAAAGCGGCCGCTCCGACCTTGGCGATTTGTCGGTCGATTACCGAAGTGAACTCGTCGACGACTGCCCGTTTGGGCCGTTCACATACCAGGCGGGCCAGGCCAGCGCGGAACTTCTCACCGTTACTCAAGACGGGAAATGGCCGGAGCCATGCCGGGACATCACCCAGGCCGACGGCTGACAATGCACCCGTTACGGCATTGAAATCTCCGTCTGGGGCGATGCAATCGACGATAGGCTTCGTGGCATCCCACCCAGCGTACAAGTCATAGATGGGCTCACCGAAAATGCGGCTGCCTATACTTGTCTTGCCGCTTCCGGAAGGGCCGACAATAAGACCGATTTTCCAGTCCAGCCCCTCGACGGGAAGCTCGGCCGAGCGTTCCCAATCACAGCCGTTCTCAGCATTGAAAAGGCTTTTTACTCGTGCGGCTCGGTAACTGTTGAAGTCGCTGCAATGGTGTTTTACTTTTACAATCATACAGTAACAATTTTAAGAGTCAAACCTTGAGCGAGGAGCCGTTCGTAAATCTCCCGCTGCTCTTTTTCATCCTTGCAGATGACGATTACGCCATACTGCTCTTTGTAATTAAATGCCATTCAAATATTGTTTTAAGGTGAATAATATTTATCTTTGTCGCATCTCACCCACATACTGCATATAAATGCGCCGAAGACGCGACAGAAGGCTCCAGCCCTCGGTCGTGCGTCTTCGGCGCGCGCTTGCGTAAGTATGTGGGTGAGATCTCTACTTACGGCCGGGGGCTTTTTCATGCCCCCATGTTATGGATCAGTTCTTCATCATCGGCGGTCGTTTTTCAGGTGGGATGTATGGATATTTGCGGTTAGGGATGTAGGTGATCCACGCGAACAGATGCCGCCACCATCGACGGGTATAGAGGGGATCGTGCTGGTTGTAGATCGCCTCGGTTTCAAAACAACTGTTCCCGTAGGCGCGGTTGTAGGGCGGCAGGAGAACTTCTATTGCGACCGAAAGGCCGTAAATCAATAAGGGCGCCGGAACGGCCGCCAGCATCCACCATGCGGAAACCCCGAACAGGAGGTGTGCCGCCACCGTACCCAGCAGACAAACGGCGACGATCTCCAGTTGCTGCCGCATGTGGATTTTCTCGTGATTGAGTAGTCGGGCCGTCAATGCGACGCCCTCTTTCACGAACAGCCAGACCAGCACGGTCAATGCCGTGAAGCGGCCGAACGGAATAAAACGATTATATACGATTTTCATCATATTACGGAAACTCTATAACAGGAATATTTATCGGTATGGCCGTTCAACATCATAAAGCTCAAAGTAATCAGTTTTGAACCTTTCGGAATGGTGATACTCGAGTTGCTGGCATCGCCTGCCAACAAAATAGAAAGGTTCAGATTACTTGCCAGCCCCGCTCTGCATCTCAATACCAATTCGACAATCAGGGGCAAATCGTCAGTTGCCAAAACCGTGCTGTCGATAGTCAGGGAAGTGGCGGATTGAGCCAATAACCGTATCGACGAAATATACCCTTTCCCTTTGGTGTAACTTACATTGGAACTTAAATCCAAAGTTCCACTAACTGTCGTCGTCGAAGTCGATATAAGACATTGCGCCGAAATACAGTCGAGCTTCTCCTTATCAAGCGCAGACATCAGCCCTTTGGATATCTGGGTCGCTACATCCCTTGCGGCCTTGTTGTTCCACGATGATTTTTCAGTGTCGGTTACGAAGCGATGCGTCGAATCCTGTACGATCACCGAGGCGGGATGCGTGGCCGGATGCTGGTAGTTGTTGGCTCCGGTGGCTACACCATCGAGCTTCTTTTTGTCTGCGGCCGACATAAGTCCGTTTGCCGATTGGGTGGCGACAGTCGTCGATGCCTTACCGTTCCAGGTCGTTTTCTCCGTGTCGGTCACGAAACGGTGGTTTGCGTCCTGTGTGACGTTCGAGGCCGAAATAGGCCCCTCAAAATCCCCCCCCCTCCGGCATACGGGAGGGCGTTCCATGAGGTGGAGCCATCTCCGACTTTGTGTTTGCGTGTGTCCGATTCATAGACGACCTCTCCTTTCAGCAGGACGGGGTTTTTGGCCTTGAGTACCGCTGCGGTATATACCGGATGCTGAATCCGGCTCTGAATGGTTTTACTCATATCTGAAATCAAGTTATCGTATTCCTTTGTCGCTTATTCTCGTGAAAAAGACGTAGCTTGTATGGCGAATGTCAGAGGTGCCGTAACTTCTCCTGCATTATCTACCCCTGAAAACATAATATTCGAACATTTATTAGTCTTGTCGGTAGCTGTAGATATGTATATCGTTGTGCATGTTCCTCCGGGAGCGCGAAAAGCAGCCGGTGTGAGTACGGACCCGATGATAAAACCGGGAAGCGTGAATTTGGCAGTTTTGAGTCCTCCAAATTGGACGCTTTTGATAATGAACAAGACAAATCCGGGAACGACTTTCACCATTACTCCCGATGCAGACATACTGACTTGATCGACAATTTCTACCTCTTCGTATCCTTCACCCGGTAAGGAGAGTATATCATCAGTAATTCCGTCAAGCTTCTTCTTGTCAGCCGCCGACATCAGCCCGTTGGCCGATTGGGTGGCGACGGCCGTCGATGCCTTACCGTTCCAGGTCGTTTTCTCCGTGTCGGTCACGAAACGGTGCGTGGTGTCTTGGGTAATGTCTGCGGCCGAAATAGGCCCCTCAAAATTCCCCCCCCCATACGGGAGGGTGTTCCAGGCAGTGGAACCATCTCCGATTTTGTATTTACACGTGTCCGATTCATAGACGACCTCTCCTTTCAGCAGAACGGGGTTCTTGGCCTTGAGTACCGCTGCGGTATATACCGAATGCTGAATCCGGCTCTGAATGGTTTTGCTCATCTTGAAAATACTGTTTGTTTGATGGCTCTTGTTGTTTCGTTAAAGTTTATATAAAAAAAGCAGAGTGCCTCTTATGGTTCGACCACCGATGAGTTTGGACTATTAGAATCTCACGAATGTGAAACTCATATCAGAGGTCCCCCGCTCAATAAAGTGCTTATCTCAAAAAATATCCGGAACCTACATTAGAGCAACATGCTTTGAAATACGAACGATTTCCTTCGATACGCTTTTCCGGTTTTCCCGTAAACATCACAATCCCGCAACGAACCGATGCAAACTGTTTTATCAAACCATACTTATCTTTACCCATATTTAATTTCGTGTCGGTGCTCGTGCCGTTATGAATGATTAACCGTATATTTTGGGCGTATGTACTATCTGCTACCTCCTCAATAAATCGGGCACAGATAGTGCGAACCTTGTTGACGCGCATCCACCCATTCGATGCCTTTGCTTGCTCGATATCGAAAGGTATCGGCGATAGCTTTTCGACTGCCCATTCAGGTTTCGGGAAATCATCGGTATCGACGAGGTGATAACCGATATCATCCGGCCGATCCCGATAGGGCATCACTCTTCGATCCTTTCGATTTCTCCGGCGCTTGTAACGAATGAATCCGATATAACACTGAGCCAAGATCGGATCATCTAAAGAACAGCTTGGTTTTATGAGGAATGAACCTTCACTGACCTTCCATATCAGATTCGGAACAGAAGGTGACACCGCATTCCATCGGTCTTTTTCCGTATCGGTCACGAAACGGTGCGAGGCATCCTGCTCGACGTTCGCCGCCGGAATCGTGTCGGGCGTATCGCCTCCCCCGGCATAGGGCAGGCTGTTCCAGGCCGTCGTCCCGTCACCGACCTTGTGCTTGCGCGTATCGGATTCATAAACGACCTCGCCCTTGAGCAGGACGGGATTCTTGGCGGCAAGTGTCTCCGCCGTATAGACCGGAAGCTGTGTCCGGGTTTGGATTGTCATTTTTGCTGCCATAGCGTCAATTCATTCCGGGGATTGAACATTGGATGACCAGCTCGCCGCCCGTCAGGTCGTCGAGCTTCTTCTTGTCTGCCGCCGACATCAGACCGTTGGCCGATTGGGTGGCGACAGTCGTCGATGCCTTGCCGTTCCAGGTCGTTTTCTCCGTGTCGGTCACGAAGCGGTGCGTCGAATCCTGTACGATTACCGAAGCGGGATGCGTGGCTGGATGCTGGTAGTTGTTCGCTCCGGCGGCCACACCCGCGAGTTTCGCCTTCTCCTCGGAGGTGTAGTCTTCGGTAGAAAGGCCCTTGCCCGTGACCTTATCGACCTTTCGGCCGATCTGCGTGGCGACGGTCGTAGCGAAATTCGGATCGTTGCCCAGGGCGGCCGACAGCTCCTTGAGCGTGTCGAGCGCCGCAGGGCTGCCGTCCACCAGTTCGGCGATGGCCTTATCCACGTATGCCTTTGCCGATTCGAGCGTCGTGCGGTCCCCGCTCTCACGAGCGGATTTCTCCGAAGCCACGGCCGCATCGGCGTGGCTGTTGGCCGACTGAAGCGTCGCAGCATCGCCCTGCCCGCGCTTCTGGGCCTCGTCCGCCACGGAGGTGTCGGTGTAGGTCTTGGCCGAAGAAAGGGTCGTGGCGTCGCCTTGCGTTCGTTCCTCGGCTTCCGCTGCGACAGAGGTATCGGTATAGTTTTTCGCGGCTTGAAGTGTTGTCGCATCGCCCTGTTCACGCTTGCCGGCTTCGGCTGCAACAGAGGTGTCGGTATAGGATTTGGCCGAGGAGAGCGTCGCGGCATCGCCCGCGGCCAGCTCCCTGCGGATCGCGGCCTCTTCATCTTTGGCACGTTCGATCTCGTCGTCGAGTCTGCCGTCGAGCGCCTCGATGTCGTTTTGAACTTCATTGAACGCCTTCTCGGAGGAGGCGACATGGGCGGAAAGGTCGGTGGTTACTTTCTGCACTTTCTTCTCCAGCTCCCGCCCTTCGGCCGTACTGTATTTCCCGTTGAGCTGGTCGGTAAGTCCCTCGACCCCGCTCATCGGGATTTTGTCCTCGGTCTTATGGAAGAAGCTGTCGAAGAGGTCCGAGAACTGCTCGGCCGTTGGGTACATTCCCCGGCCGAACCATTTGCGCAGCTGCGCACGTACTCTGATTGCCATTCTGTAATCGCGTGATAAGAATTTTACTTCGTCCGCATGACATAGGCCAGCGTGTAATAGGGCGGTCGGTTCTCGTGCGAGCTGCCGCCGCCCGTGCGGTCCGTCGTTCCGAAGGGCGTCGTGCGGTCATGCCACGACACGGCCTCGGGATAGGAGTTGTTGCCGCCGCTGCGCCAGCTGCCGTTACCTCCGGTCCAAAGATTCTCCCCGTGTGCGTGCGAGGGCATCTCATCGACGGTGAGCGTGTGTTTCTTCTCGCCGCCCACCTTGCCGTAGCTGCCGTAGTCGGCATCGCTGACGTTGTAGCCCACCACGAAGCGGCCGCGCAGGTCGGGCAGGCGGAAATAGCCGCTCGTGGTCGAGAGCTTCCGGCCGTTGCAGTCGTAGGCATTGTTGTAGGTGCTGCCGATGGCCTTGTAGAGTTCGGGGTACTCCGACTGCTTGAGCTGCTGCCCTTCGCAAAGGGCGTAGCCGTCGGGGATACGGGATCCTGCCCAGATTTCGACCATGCCCAGCGGTGTGCGCTGAATCTTGGCCAGGGCGGTCT
>ERZ1504796.183-NODE-183-length-9798-cov-2.609053_pt1 | contig 9798 bp, 9 predicted proteins | sample MGYA00571812_ERZ1504796 | MGnify/ENA primary metagenome ERZ1504796 (study PRJEB39906, sample SAMEA3182075) | gut metagenome | biome: human; feature: gut; material: Stool; isolation source: human stools | place: Canada | collected 2012-03-14 ... | reverse complement strand
CAATTTCCAGAAAGAGTTTCTCATCGAATGCCTCAAGGGGTTCTTCCAGTTCGAAGATGAGCATTTTTAATTTCTTGACTTCCTCGAGCATGGAGGCAGCCTTTGAATTAAACTTTTCCTGCCTGACATCCTTGAGCTTTGCCAGCTCTGCACCGATCTCATTGGCTTGTGCCTGATAAACTTCAGGGGCGAGGTATCCCTTGGATCGGAGCTGTTCGAGCATGAGCAGTTTCGCATTCAACTCGGCAATACTATTGCTTAAATCGCGCGCAACCAGATTGTTCCGCTTCATAGCTGCCAGCGTCATCTCTAGCCGGCTGATGACTTGGCCGAGGATGTTATCTTCAGAGAACCGCAGCTTGTTCACCATGGTGATAAAGCCGTCATAGATCCGTTCTTCGCTATAATAGTGAGAATCGCAAGCTGTGCTGTCATCTTTGTGAAGGGCACATACCCACTTCACAGTACCCGACACACTCCTTCGCCGATAGAAAGAGCCGCACTCAGAACACTGAATGCGGCTTGTAAGCGGATAGATATTTTGGGTAGTTGTTCTGGAGAAAGTCTCCTTGCGCTTTTGGATAAGCTGCTGAACAGCATTGAACACATCCTTGTCAATGATACCGGGATGTGTTCCTTTGGCATAGAAGCGATCTTCCTGTCCGCGGTTGATATGCTGGTTGAATGGGACCGTTGTTTCACGGTAAGTTTTTTGATAGAAACTATCGCCGATATACCGTTCATTTTTCAGCATATAGGCTATTCGGTACGGATGCCAGCTCTCCTTGCCGGCCTTGGTTGGAATATTGCGACTCTTCAATTCTCTGCCAATCTCACTGATGGAGAAACCCCGCAAATACAGGTCAAAAATGTCCCGCACAACAGCAGCTTCCGGCTCGTACACAGCCAATGCCTTGTCGACCAACCGGTATCCGTAAGGGGCGTTGCTGTCCACATACTCGCCAAGTTCCATGCGTTTGACGATTGAGAGACGTTGGTTCATAGAGATGGACTGCGATTCCTCCTGCGCCAGAGCAGAGAAGGTATTAAGAAGCATCTCGTCGCCCATAGAGAGCGTCGAGATGCCTTCTTTTTCAAACTGTACGCCCACACCCAGCAACTTGAGCTTTCTTACATAGGCCAGAGCGTCTTTTGTATTTCGAGCGAAGCGGGAGATGGATTTCGTGATGATCAGGTCAATTTGCTTGAGCTCACACATGCGGATCATCCGCTGAAATTCATCACGGGTTTCGCTTTTCATTCCAGTGAGCCCTTCATCGGCGAAGATGTCCACCAGTTCCCAATCATCGCGTGCTCCGATGCATTTTTTGTATGCTCGGATCTGTGCGGCATAGGAGTTGAGCTGATCGGCAGAGTTGGAAGACACTCGGCAGTAAGCTGCAACCTGCATCTTCTTCGTGCTCTGTCTTGTGATCGGGGTGATGAGCCGTACTTCAGGCATTTCGGTGTCCTCCTCTCTCGTTTTTTGGTTGGTATCATAATATGATACCAACCACTTTTGGCAAACCACATTATACTGATAACTATTCTGAATAGCTACCAAAACAATTGGAAAAGCGCAAAATTGACCTTATACACAATTTTCAGCGGGCTAATACGATATCTGCACCGGTAAGCTTCATATAATACTTTTTCGCCCTGGCATATTCCTTTTCTGTGATCAACTCCTGCGCAAGGAGATCCTTCAGCATATCAACAATAAAGAGAAAATTGGCGTTCTTGGTGTTCTTGTTTGACAGCACGGTGCTACCTCCTTGGTCGTAGTTATTTTGTGTCATTGGAATAGGTTGAGAAAAAGACAGCGGGCTACAATATAGCCCACTGTCTTTAGTCGTTTGGTTGCTTTGATATTAAATGCCGGCCGCAGTGTCCCTCTAATATATCAAGGCATTATGGCCTGACTTAAAATTGCATTGCCTCGCTGTCCTCCAGACCGTGCTGGAAGAACATGATATAGTAGATGGGGATATAGATGATTTTCCCCTTCGTGGAGACCGTTCGTTCATTGGACACAACGAAGGCTTTCTGGATATGGTAGTCTTCATTCTTCACGAAGTTATTCAGTGCACTGTGGATGGTGTAGTCCTTACCGGACTTGACCTCGATGGGAACGGCGGATAGGCTGTCGTAATCGTCGATCAGATAATCCACCTCGCCCTTGCTGCGGTTATCGTAATAGAACAGCTTGAAGCCGTGCGCGACCAGCTCCTGGGCCACCACGCTTTCATACACGGAGCCGAGATTGATCCCCGTCTCATCGTCCAGGATCGCACGGATATTGCTGCCATACAAAACGTCCGTCAAAAGCCCTACGTCGTTCAAATAGAGCTTGAGCAGGTTTTTGCCGATGGACTGCGTAAGGGGAAAGACGGAGGTGGTAATCGCGTTGACGTCCAAGGCGATCCCAGCGGAGATCAGATATTCAAACTCATCCTGATAGTCGGAAAAACGCTTGCCGCGCTTGTCTTCGATGTCCTGAAAGACCACTCGTTTCTTCTTGCTCTCCAGATTGGAGGGGATCATATCGTAGATCCTGCGGATCTTCAGCTTCCTGCTGTTGTCCGCCTCGTACTTTGACGCGTCATCAGCATAGAACGCGCGGATATCCCGATGGATCGTCCGCACCTTGACGATATTGGTGTCTGCAATAAAGGAGTTTACAGCATCGGGCAGCCCGCCGATCAGCAGATACTTCTTGAAAAGATCCATTACCTTCTCATGCATGGCGGCATCCAGACTCTCACCGGTAAGGAACTTCTCATGCATCATATCGATGGCAAACCGATTAAACCCGTTTGCCAGCAGAAACTCCTCAAAATCCAGCGGGAACATGCGCTTGATCTCAATACTCCCGATGGGGATCGAGGTGGTCTTCTTCAAGGTCACGCCCAGCAGCGACCCGCTGGCAATATAGGTGTACCTGTCGTCCTGCTTCAAAAACTTGAGCATGGTCAGCAGGTGCGGATACGCCTGGATCTCATCAAGGAAAATCAGCGTGTTTTTCTTCTCTCCCATTCTCTCGCCGGCGATCGTGCTGACCTGAAAATAAAAGTCCTTGACGGTGCGGACCTGCTCAAACAGCCTGGGGCCGTTGTAATCCTCCGCAAAGTTCAGCTCGATATAGTTCTCAAAGAGCTGCTGCCCAACGTGGCGTATAATAAACGTCTTTCCGATCTGCCGCGCCCCGTCGATAATCAGCACCTTATTGGAATCGGATTTCAGATAGCTTTCAATATACGGCTGGATTTTTCGATATAACATTGCGCACCTCCGCACTTTTCAGCATAGTCAACGCGCCGGAAAACACATAATTCAATTGGTTGCACATCTCGTGACACACACATTTCAATATCTATTATACTCATAAAAACGCACAAATCAATAGCCGGTGCAAAATAAATGTAGTAGTCAAAAAAAGTAGACACGAAAAATATTTATTTATGATTTGCTTTTTCAAAAGTAGACATGAGGAACATTTTTGCGGAAGTTGTTTTTTCAAAAGTGGACACGGACAATAATTTTTGCCGAAATCCTTTTTCAAAAGTGGACACGATGATTCGAAGCCTTGTAATGTCCTTGTTTGCAAGGGATAGTAGTTTTGGATAGAGTAGAGCGACAAAATCAAAAGTAGACACAGCACAGGGTTATTTTTCTGTATCTTTCCGCTTTTGCACGAATTTGGGTTCTTCGGTCAGGATGCGCTTTGAAAATGTATCGTTCTTCTGAAGATCGACCTTGGTCTGGCTGTATGGCACGACTGAAGCATACCGTTTCTGTGCCGCTCACAATGTTAGTACTTGCCGAACAGATAAGCTAGGACTTGCCAAGGATATATCGAATTGGTTTGTGAGGCATAAAAGCTGACCGCGTATGGACATAATCCCTCAATATGAAAAGCGACGCATGGTCATGACCATGTGCCGTCTTTTCTTGTATATGCCGGACTTTATACAGCCCACTTGATCTCTGCAGAGTCCTCGGTGACCTCTATCCGCTCGATAAACTGTGCGGCAACGATCTTCTTTTCTTCAAAGCTCAACTCGGAAAAGACAAGCTTATCCGGTATGGCCGGTCTCGATTTCTCGCGCTTGCGCGATGCAAGGATCTCCTCGCGCTCTTTCTCAAGGCGGGCAAGCGCACGCTGAAGGTATGCACCGTCTAAGCTCTCGTCGTTGGCAAAGGCATCCATCAAGCGATCCGCCTTGCGGTCAAGCGCATCAAGTTTTTCCGCATAGACATCCTTCCGGCTCGGCTCGGCCGGCTCACTTGGAGGGCATTCCGTGAGAAGCTTTTCAATTTCCACAGCAACAGCATTTTCCAGCTCGGTGAGATCGGCACGGATGTCGGCATCGCATCGGGAGAGGTTGTAGCGGCCTGAGCAAATTATACGACGGAGGCCATTTTTTCTTTGCTGCACGGTGATACTGTATCCGCATTTGGCGCATTTCATCATACCGCTGAGCCAGCTGTGTGTGCCCTTGCCCGCATTTCCGATTTGTGCGTTGTGCGAGAGCTTGTCCTGACAGCGCAGAAAGAGGTCGGAGGATACAACACCGGGACTGTTCAGCACTGCAAGGTGATGATCCTTGACGTCGGTGTATTTGCGGTCGTTTGCCTTGCGCTTACCGTACAGGAAAAGGCCGTGCTCTCCGTCAAACGCGCTTTCCTCAGACACAACCTTTACGCCGAGTGAAGCGTAATACAGGCGCACCTGAGCATCCGCATTGACATAAACAGGCATATGAAGAACCCGGGCGACGCTGACATTATCCCAAGTACTGCGCCGAACACAAGGGATTTTCTCCCGATTCAGCATATCGGCAACGCTTTTGAGGGTAGCGCCCTCTTCGGCGTACTTCTCAAATATACGGCGGACAGTCTCCAGCTGCTCCATGTTCGGGACCAGTGTAGGACTCCCCGTGCTTGTCCGTCCGTTGCGATAGCCGTAAGGAGCAGGTCCACCGGGCCACGAGCCAAGCGCTGCCCGACTGTCATAGTTGTCTTTCACGCGCTCCGCTGTCGTCTCGCGCTCCAGTTGGGCGAAAACCATGATGATATGGAGCATCGCTCGCCCCATGGGGGTTGAGGTGTCAAAGTTCTCTGTTACGGAGACAAACTCGACATTGTGCGCTTGCAGCACGTTCCAAAGCTGACCGAAGTCAGCAATGGAACGCGAGAAGCGGTCGAGCCGATAGACATAGAGCTTGCTGACCTTGTCCGCCTTGATGTCCTTGAGCAATCGCTGAAAGTCGGGGCGATCTGTGTTTTTCCCTGAGTAGCCCTGATCGCTGTACATGAGCAGCGACGAATTGCCAGAGGTCTGGGTACATAGGTCAAGCTGTCCCTTGATGGAAAGGCTGTTCTTTTTTTCGACGGACTGGCGTGCATAAGCAGCCTCGTATCTCATCTTATGCACTCTCTTTTCCGGCAGTCTTCTTCTGCGCCATGAGCAAGGCTATGCAGGCGTTGCGAATGTCTTTAAGCTGTGCCGCACGTTCGTCCGGCGACTTGCTTTTGGGATGTGTGTGCTTGATTTCCATAGGGCAGATCCCTCCTGCCTCCAACTTATGAGAATCCGGTGAAGGAAATGCTACGATTTTATTATTGGACAAGGCCATATTAGATGGACTCCTTTCTTGTGTGTGGAACAAGAAAACACTGTGTAGGTGCATTAAAAGCCTACACAGTGTTCAGAGTCGCTCTGAAGGTTTTCCTTGCACAAACGAGAGCAATCGATTATACTGATATCATCGGTGCGGGAAATCCCGTTGTGTAGGTGGTGCTTCACCTTCGCAGGCGGCAGGGAGTTGCAGCTCTCTGCCGCCGCCGTGTTTTATTGTCCTCTTTTAAGCCTATCGACTCTCTCGTTCAGCCACAAGGCCGTTGACGGTCATGCCGAGCAGTATGCTCGGGGCAGCACCGTGCAGCCCATCTCGAGCCGGCGGCGGAGGATGTTCTCCCCCGCCGCCTTCCCGTTGATCAGCGGATAGGGCATCACGCGCTGATGCCCTCCTCCGTCCATGTCCGCAGCACGAAGTGATACGGCGCTCCCGTGGGGTCGCACTGGCTGTTGAGCTGCTCCGCCAGACTGCACACCTCCTTCGGATGGCGCGCCCCGATGAGCACGCTCTCCTTCGCGGGCATGCCGTCCATCGCGCAGCCGTCCGCATAGAGCCGAAGCTGGTAGAGGTCCTCCGCCTTCGTGCCCTTTGCCTTCGCCTCATAGATGGTCATTCCGTCGGTCTTGCTCACCAGCAGGTCGATCTTCCCCTGCAATCCGATCGTGCGGTAGGTACCCTCCTCGCGGCCGATGCGGAGCGTATCGCTCTCCGCCGCCTTCTTCTCCGCGAGCTTGCCGACGAGACGGCTCTCCAGCGACTCGCGCGAGGTCTCCGGCTGCCTGACATTGGCGCGGATCCAGCGGAAGAGCGCCTGCGTGCGCGCGTCTCCCTCGACAAAGGCGTTCTTCGTCGTCTCCGTTGCGGGGAACGCGACGCCGTCCTCGCTGCGCAGGTCGATCTGCGCGAGGAAGCGGTTGCAGCTCGGGTGCAGCGCCCTTCCGAACACCTTACTGTACAGGCCGCGCTCAATGCAGCGGCCGTTGATGCGGATCTCGAGGCCCGAGGAGGCCATGTTGCCCTTATAGTAGGTGGCATTCTCCTTATCCGCCTCGATGGTGCCGTAGCGGCAGCGGACGGTGAGCTTACCGCCGCCGAAGTCCGCCGCCGTCTCCGGCAGCTCTATCGGGTCTGCCTCCCAGAGGGGCTCAAGCGCTTCGAGCCGATGGCAGCTCTCATGCGCGTTCTGCTCGCGGCAGATGATGCCGATGGTGACACGCCCCTCCGCAAGGATGGCTGCGTAGGTGTAGGCGAGCTCCTCCTTGAGGTAGCCGCACAGCTGACGGAAGTCCGCCTTGGCGCGCTTCGTTGCGGGCTTGAGGCACTCAAGCTTCTCCTTGCCGCAGCGGACGCGGACAGTGGTGCCGGTCTCAAACAGAATGGCGCCGCTGCCCTGATGGACTCTTGCGCGCATCCTTCGGTCGATGGCGGCATAGGGCGCGGACACGCAGCGGTATCGGTCCGCCGCTGCGTCCTCCTTGGTGCGGCTCTCAAGGAGCCACAGCTCGGCCTCCTCGCTGAGATAGGAAAGGGCGTTCTTCAGCCCACAGCCGTGCTCATTCAGCGGCGTCTGCGCTCCGCCGCGGCCGGAGATGGTCAGCGCCGCACCGAGGTCCGAGATGCCAGTGCCGCTGTCGCAGACGGAGATGTCGACATAGTCGCCGCCATCCGTGAGGCAGAGGATGACCTTGCCGCTGCCGCCGTTTGCCCTGATGGAGGAAATGGCGTTGTCCACCAGCTCCTCGATGGCCTGAGCAGGGGAGGTATAGTGGCCGCCAATGGCCTGGAACAGGGCGAAGCCGCTGGGGGTGTTGTCGAGTAGCGTGTCGCCGATGCAGACGCCGGAGGGCTCATAGCTGTTCTCGGTGGCCATGGGGTTTGCGCTGTTGAAGAGGCTCTTAATGTTGTCAGTCGTATTCATGGATCGTATCTCCTAATTATTATAATATGGTTTATATTCGGCGCGGTCAGTTCCACGCCTGGGTGCCTTCCTCCGCCTGCAGTCCGAGATGGACGGCCAAAGCGTGACGGAGGGCAAAACGGTCGTAGGGCTCGTAGACGCAGCCGATGCGGCGGATGAGTGTCTTCCGGCGGATGGTCTTCACCTTCTCGCATAGAGCGCGGCTGGTGTGGTCAAGGCCCTGTTCCGAGACGAGCACATGCGTCGGGAGCTGCGTGCTCTCGCGGTCCGAGGTGAGAGGGATGACGGTGACGGCATCCGTATCGCCCTCTTGTGAGATGACGATGACGGGGCGGCAGTCATGCCTGCCGAGGCAGTCCCATGCCGTCCACATCTCGAACGGCTTGGTGGTCTTAGTGTTCATAGCAGGTTCTCCTTCGTGATCAGGAAGTGATGGGCAAGGGCTTTCAGGACGCCGTTGCGCTCTTTTGCCGGCCAGACATGGCCGAGTCCGCGGCCGAGACAGCTTGCGTGGATGGTCACAGGGTAGTCGCACAGCGCCGTGTAGGTCTTGTCGTCTACGGTGACGAGCGCATGGCTGCCGGTCTGCCAGCCTTCGCCGGGCACATAGTGTCCGGTCGGGATGAGCGGGACGACGGTGACATAGTCATCGCAGCTGTTATCGTGCGAGACGGTGAGCGTCGGACGCGTTCCTCCGCAACCGGATTGGTGCTTTCTTCTCTTCTTCCGTGGTATATCTTTACCTCCTTTCCCCAAGCGGTAAGCAAAACAGCGTGCAGGCATTTCGCCTACACGCTGCTCCAAACCCGCTGAGGGTGCGGAAATCCGACGCCCGAGCGCACACAGAAGAAGTTTTATAGTAACCGTATCTTGCCAAATGGGGCAAAACAGGGTATACTACTTCCTGACGGTGCGGCTTCAGCCGTTGTGTAGGTGGACCATTCACCTGCGCAGGTTGCGGAGTGTTCCAGCACTCTGCAACTGCCGTTGTTTTACTTTGTAGTTATAGTATAACATATGTGTACGCACATATCAATGGGCGATTTCTCCAAACATTGGCAAGATATTTTGTGAAATATGTGTATTCACGCATGCTTTATTATCTTGTATGATGGAGCAAAGAGGATAGAGGCGGTATTCTAATGAAGCAGACTGAGGCACAACTGAGAGCCAGTAAAAAATATCATGAGAAGTTGGAGAACATACAACTCCGTGTTCCAAAAGGCGAGAAAGAAAAAATCACAGAACACGCCAGAGTGCAGGGAGAGTCTACTAACGCGTTCATTTACCGCGCGGTGAACGAGACCATCGAGCGCGACAAGCAGAAATAAATCCGTGGGTATTAGAGCTTTGCTTTCGAAGCCATTTCTCTAATACCCACGGTTCTTATTTTAATGTACTTGCTCAGAAACCAATCGCCTTCTCCCGCAGCGCGGGATTTCCCAGGATCGCCAGATACCGTCACACGTTCGGCTCGCCGCGTCCGTTCAACCGATTCAGCAGGAGAACAGCGGCCTGCACCCTCGGCTCCGCCTGCCGCGCAATGAACTCATAGAACATATCCCGGAAAGCGTAATTCCCCGCGTCGGCAATGGCACCCGCCATCGTTTGCAGAAACCTCTCCGGTTGGATGGTATCGGTGATCCCGTCCAGCTCCGCGCGGAGCGACTGCATCCACGCCGCCATCTCGTCGGAGAACTGCATTCCGTCGTCCGACCGCCAGTAATACGCCATGTCGTCCGAAGAAACACCGAAAAGCTCCTGCGTGGAGACAGGCTCCACTGTCCATCATACGCAGGATACGACACTTGCCAGCTACCTCAACGATATGAGCAAGTATAATAACCTGAACGAGATCAAGAAAACCAGGCTTGCCTATGATAACATTACTGTTCAGTTTTCCAAGAAGAATACCCGTTTCCAATATAAACTGCTCAAGAAGGGCGGACGGGCTTCCGAATTTGAAAATGCGATTGAATGGCTTTGCCTGTCCGGTATCGTGTCACAGGTCTACAAGGTCGAGCAAATCAAAAAGCCGCTTGAAAACTACCGTGATATTGATGCGTTCAAAATCTATGTGTCCGACTTAGGGCTGCTCTGCGCCAAGAAGGATCTGGCAGCCAACGATATCCTTTATATGGTCGAGGAAATCAACGACTTCAAGGGCGGTATGGCGGAGAACTATGTCAATGTGCAGCTTACCATCAACGGCTACCGCACCTACTATTGGGAGTCCGA
>ERZ1504796.182-NODE-182-length-9814-cov-3.192643_pt1 | contig 9814 bp, 11 predicted proteins | sample MGYA00571812_ERZ1504796 | MGnify/ENA primary metagenome ERZ1504796 (study PRJEB39906, sample SAMEA3182075) | gut metagenome | biome: human; feature: gut; material: Stool; isolation source: human stools | place: Canada | collected 2012-03-14 ... | reverse complement strand
CTTCAGCGTCAAATAATTGGACGCATGATTCATACGAAAAACGCTGCCGGGGCTGTCAATGTGCTGCAAAAACAGCTCCATCTCCTGCATCACCTCCACCGGGCTCAGCACATGGAAGCTGCCCTCCCGCACCCACTTTTCCAACGGTGTCCCCGGCTCCACCATCAGCGTCAGCAGTCCGATATATTCCGGGTTCATTGCGTTAAAGGCTCGGGCTGTCTCCACCGCATGCTCCCGCCACAGTTCCCGGCTTCCCAGCCCTGAGATAGCCGTCACGGAAAGCTGCAGTCCGCACCGTCGGGCCTTCTGCCCGGCCTCGATGATTTGGGCCGCTGTGTGCCCCTTGTCCATACGCTCCAGCACGGCATCGCAGCCGGATTCCAGGCCCATGTATACCATTTTCAGGCCCTTTTCCCGCAGAAGCCGCAGCTCCTCCTCGGACTTAATTTGGATGCTGGTGGGCGAAGCATAGCAGGTCACCCGCTCGCACTCGGGAAACAGGCCATACACTAGTCCCAGTATCTCCACCAGATCTCCGGTCCTGCGCATCAGCGCATCACCGTCTGCCAAAAACACCCGCTCCACGCGCCGATAGAGCCGCCGGGCCGTCTCGAAATCCTCCCGGATCTCCTCCATAGGACGCATGGCAAAGTGCTTGTCGTCATACATATCGCAAAAAGCGCAGCGGTTGTGGCTGCACCCGTAGGTCACCTGCACAATAAGGCTGTACGCCTCACTGGGCGGCCTGTATACCTTTCCTTTATATCGCACGGTTTTCGTTCCTTTCGTTTTGGTAGTGCGTTTATTATACAATATTCTGCGCCCCTTGAAAAGAGCATATTCTCTCTTTTGCCGCATATAGTGTCCCATGGAAATCTACCGTCAAAGCGAAAGGAATGGTCAAGCCATGGAGGATTGCTATAATCATGTCGAATTATGCGGCGGGGTACTCACGGCCCCGGAGCCGTCTCACACCAATCACGGAGAATCCTTTTATCGCTTCCTGCTGTCCGTGCCCCGGCTTTCCGGCCTCAATGACGAGCTGCCGGTGCTGGTACGGGAGAGCCTCCTGCCCGCGGATCTCTCCCCCGGCGACACCGTGACGCTCCTGGGCCAGCTCCGCTCCTTCAACAACCGCAGCGGTATCGGGCGGCGTCTGGTCCTCTCCGTCTTTGCCCGCAGTCTTGTCAAATCCCCCGGCGCAGAGATAAAAAATCACATTCGTCTGTGCGGCGCCGTGTGTAAGCCCCCGGTTCTGCGCAGTACCCCTCTGGGCCGGGAGATTTGTGACCTGCTGCTGGCTGTAAATCGCCGCTGCGGTCGCTCCGATTACCTGCCCGTCATCTGCTGGGGCCTGCTGGCCCGTCAAGCGGCGGAGCTTACCACCGGCGACAGCTTCTGCGCTGAGGGCCGGGTCCAGAGCCGGGTGTACTTAAAGGTAGTAGACGGCGAAACCCAGCAGCGCACCGCCTATGAGGTCTCTGTCATGCACATGGCAAACCGTGAGGATTTTCCTCCGGAATAGCAAAAAAGATGCGTAGGGCTTTGTCTCCTGCGCATCTTTTTTCACGGTATCAATGCTGATATTCAAATTCCAGATTGTACATGGACACAATATCCCCGTCCTGAATGCCCATCTGCTCCAGCCGGTCAAACAGCCCGCTCTGGCGCAGCATCTTGTCAAAATACATCCGGCTTTCATAGTCGGAGAAATTGATGTTGGCCATGAGCCGCTGCAGCCACGGCCCCTCCACCAGCCAGGTGTTGTCCTCCACATGGATGGTAAGCGGCTGGGAGGTGTCCACCTCCGGAGGCCGGGGCACATACTCCGGCTCATACACCACCACCGGCGGCAGCTGTGAGAGCATCCGGCCAATGGTCTGTACCAGCTCCCGGGTCCCCTGGTGGGTAGCTGCGGACATCTCCAGGAAGGTGTAGCCCGCCTCCTCCACATGCTTTTTTAGCGCATCCAGCTGCTCCGGGTCCTGCAAAAGGTCCGTCTTGTTGCCCACCACGATCTGAGGCCGCCGGGCAAGCTCCGGAGAATAGTTTTTCAGCTCGTCATTGATCGCATCAAAGTCTGCCACCGGGTCCCGACCCTCGCTGCCGGACACATCCACCAGGTGGACCAGCAGCCGACACCGATCAATGTGCCGCAGAAAATCGTGGCCCAGGCCCGCGCCTTCGCTGGCTCCCTCGATGATGCCGGGAATGTCCGCCATGACGAAGCTGACCCCGTCGTCCACATATACCACACCCAGATTAGGATAAAGGGTCGTAAAGTGGTAGTTGGCGATTTTCGGATGTGCCTTGCTCACAACGCTGAGCAGCGTGGATTTCCCCACATTGGGAAAGCCCACCAGGCCCACATCCGCCAGCAGCTTCAGCTCCAATATCACATCATGGCTCTCACCGGGGAGTCCCGCCTTGGCAAACCGCGGCACCTGCCGGGTAGGGGTGGCAAAGTGCTGGTTACCCCAGCCGCCCCGGCCGCCCTTGCAAAGGATAAAGGGTTCCTTGTCCGACATATCCTTGATGATTTCGCCGGTCTCCGCGTCCCGGATCAGGGTCCCCCGGGGCACCCGGATGGTCAAACTCTCGCCGTCCTTGCCGCTCTTGCGGCCGCCCTGCCCGTCCACGCCGTTTCCGGCCACATACTTGCGCTTATAGCGGAAGTCCATCAGAGTGGACATATTGTCGTCCACCTGCACGATGATGCTTCCCCCGTTGCCGCCGTCTCCGCCGTCGGGTCCTCCCGCCGCAATGTATTTTTCTCTGTGAAAGGCCACCGCCCCGTTGCCGCCGTTTCCGGCCCGAACGGTGATGCGTGCCTTGTCAATAAATCCGTTAGCCATAGCTCTACCTCACAGCACTTTTTACCCTATTTTATCGAAAAAAGCCATATCCGTCAAGGCTCCTCCGTGAAATGCACATGAGAGAAAATATGATCCTGACAGAAGCAGTGGTACCCGGCGCACTTGCTGCAGTAGCGGAACTGCAGATCGGGATAGTCTGTGTCCGTGCGACCACACACGGCGCACTTGTGGTGGTAGGGCGCATTCTGCTGCTGCTTTTGCGCCTGGTGTACCGTCCGCCGGAAATTCACGGCCCCCGCCGAGTGGCGGTACTGGGTCTTTCGGCGCATATAGTGAATATAGGGCGTGGCAAACAGGGCGAAGTTCAGCAGGGCCAGCACCGGGGTGATGGCCCCCACCAGATTTCCGGACAGGATGGCTCCCACGATCTCAATGGCAAAGAACGCCCCGTCGATAATGGCCAGCCACTTGATTTTGATGGGAATGATGAAGAACAGCAGCACCGTCATATCCGGAAACAGCACCGCAAAAGCCAAAAACATAGACAGGTTCACATACCCCGTCCCCGCCAGGGTCAGATAGTGGTTGCCGCTGATAAGGCTGGTGAGGATCACGCCCACCACCGTCAGCGCCGCACCGCCCAAATAGTATAAGGTAAACTTAGGCGTTCCCCACTCCCGCTCCAAAGTCGAGCCGATCCAGTAGTAAAAATACAGAGCGATGAGCAGGGCAAAGGGGCTGCTGTATCCCGGCACAAAGATGTAGGTCACGATCCGCCAGATCTCGCCGTGAAGCAGGCCGTTTAGATTAAAGGCCAAAAAGTCCAGTGCCGCCGCATCGGTATTGCGGCTGAGCATAGACAGGAAATACACCACCACATTGCCGATAACAATGTACCGCATCAAATTCGGGATGCCAAACCGGGGATGTCGCGCACAAAAGCGCTCCACCGCATCATACATTTTCTCACCTTATGGTAGCCGAATGTCGGACAAAAGTCATTACTTTTCTTTGAATTTTTTCACATCTAGAAAAAACCTCCCCCGTTGACGGCAACTGTGCCGCGGGGTATAATGATCCCGCAGACAGCTTCTGCCCGGAAAGGAGGTCTCCCATGAGTACCAAGTGCGAAACCTGCGTGTACTATTCCTACGACGAGGAATACGACGATTATATTTGCGAAATGGACCTGGATGAGGACGAAATGGTTCGCTTCCTCTCCGCCCGTGCCGATGCCTGTCCCTATTGGCGTCCCGGTGATGACTACCGTACCGCCCGCAGGCAGTAACCCATAATCCTTTTGCCGGAAAACCCCGCCGTTTTTTCGAAAATCTCAACATACCAAGGGAGAGAGGCCCGCGCCCCTCTCCCTTTTTCTTCTATTTCCCTCAAGGCCGAATCGGATTCTCAATATCCACCACACCCAGCCTCGTTCGGTATGTGCCATTCACCATGAATTGCACCCGTTCCACACCCTTCAGGCTGCACAGAGACTTCACCAGTCCTTCCACCAGCATACCCTGGTCCACGGTGCTTTCACATAGGGCCCGGTAATCCGTAAGGGAAAAATTCAGGCAGCAAATGTCCCCATCCATCCATACTCCGGCGATGTGGATTCCCTCCGGCACCAGGGCGTACAGGCCCTCCGTGTTGGGCCCCTCCGTCAGTGCCTCCAGCACCCGCTGGCAGTGGTTCTCGCCCTCATAAATGAGCAGCTCTCGTTTCTCCGGCTGCAATTCACCCGTGCTGTCCGGAAAATACAGCACCACCGGCACCGCCTTCACCACATCCTCCGAGCTGGTGAGCAGCACATCTCCCGTGCTCAGAGCGTCGTCCTGTCCGGAGAGGCTCTCCCCATCTATCAAAATGTGAATCCGCCGCACCCCGGGGATCTGGGAGGCGGAGAGTGTGATACAGTAGTTGGCCACCGTCAGGTCAAAGCCCGACAGCCGCCCGTAATTCGACGAAAAATTCACCACTGCCTCCCCGCCGGAGACCTTGCAGCTTAACAGCTTTGTCCCTTGTGGAATAGGCGATGTAAAGTCTAACACCTTGTCATTGTTCAGCAGCAGCTCTATCACCTTTTCCACCTGCTCCGCCGTGTCCTTGCTGTCCTCCTTTGACCAGTCCACCGCCTGGGAATGCAGCACATCCCCTCCGGCCTTGAACTCCGCTGCCGGATAAAACAGCCGAAGCTGAAATGCTTCCTGCCCTTCCTTGGCGCACCCCATCAGCAGCAGTGCCATCAGGATGCAGGCGCAAAGCAGTCCTTTTTTTCTCATGCCGTCACCCCACTTACCTTCTTAAAGCGCACCGTAAAGACCGTGCCGCCGCCCTCCCGGGCCGCTACGGTAATTTGGCCGTCCCGTCTATGTACGGTGTCTCCCACGATGCTCAGCCCCAATCCCGTACCGCCGACTTCCCGGGACCGAGCCTTGTCCACCCGGTAAAACCGCTCGAAAATATGGCTCATATCCTCCTCCGGAATGCCCATGCCGTTATCCGCCACGGTCATCACCACCTGGCCACCGTCCACGCACACCTCCGTGCGGACAAAGCCCCCCGGAGCCGTATATTTTACAGCGTTTTCCATGAGATTGTAGAGAATTTGATGGATCTCCCCCTCCGTTGCCAGGACGATGGCCGCCGGATCTGCCTGCCATGAGAGGTCGATGTTCCGATCCCGGGCCACAGGCCGCAGCATCCGCACAGCCCGCTCCAGTACCGGGCCCACAGCCACCTTCACCGCCGGCTCCATAGCGCCGCTGTCCAGCCTCGTCAGGCGCAGCAGGTCCTCGGTAATACGCTCTAAGCGGGCCGCCTCATCTCCGATATCCGCCACGAATTCCCGGGTCGTCTCGGGATCGATGTTCTCCGTCTGCAGGATGGAATCCGTCAGCAGCTTGATGCCCGCCAGGGGCGTTTTCATCTCGTGGGAGGCATCGGATACAAAGCGCCGCCGGGCCTCCTCCGTTGTCTGGAGCCGTCCGGTCAGGCTGTTGAATTCCGCCGCGATCTGGGCAATCTCGTCCGAGCCCTTCATCACAGCAGTACACTGATGCCGATACCCGCCACCGCCACTACCGCGGAAATGGTCATAATATTCTTCTGCAGGTCCTTCAGCAGTGTCCCCTGCTGCGCGTCATACTGATAGGCGTATACCACCCCGATGATCTGGCTCCGATACACCACCGGAGCCGCTCCCCGGCTCAAAAAAGCCTCCCCGTCAAAGGTGCAGTAAAAGGCATCGTTCCCCTCCAGTGCCTGGGCGATCTCTGTGTAAAAGGCATACTGTCCCCGGGCGTTCTCCTGCTGCCGGGTGTCATAAAGCACCCGCCCGGCGGTGTCCGTGACCATCACCCGGCTGACGCCGGTCTCCTCCAGGCCGGACAGAGCCTTTTCCACATTTCCCTCCGTCAGGCCGGAGAGCCCCGACAGGGCAGACTCCATAACCTTCACGCAGCTGCTCACCGTGGATTCCTTGGACCGAAATACCAGGTTCTGCGACTCGATAAGCGGATAAGTGTTCAAAATCGCCAGCACGATAACAATAATGGAGAGATAGCTCAGGCCGATCTTAAACTGCAGACTGCTCTTCATCTTGAAAATAGTACCCCACTCCCCACTTGGTCAGAATGTACTTAGGCTGAGCCGGGTCCGGCTCCAGCTTTTCCCGCAGCCGCCGAATGTGTACATCCACGGTGCGGTAATCTCCTGCGTAGGTGTAGCCCCACACCCGGTCCATGAGCTTTTCCCGGCTGAATACATGCCGCGGATTTTTCATCAGCACCTCCAAAAGCTCATATTCCTTGGCCGTCAGGTCTACGACCCGCCCCTCCCGCAGCGCCACCCGCTGGCTCATATCCAGGGTAAATCCCCGGCACTCCAAGAGACTGCTTTCCTTCTGCTGCCGTCGGCTGCCGGAGGCCCGGCGCAGCAGGGCCCGGATCCGTGCCTTCAGCTCCAGAATGTTAAAGGGCTTGGTTACATAGTCGTCCGCCCCACAGGCAAAGCCCATGATCTTATCGCTGTCCTCGCTTTTTGCGGTAAGCATGATAATGGGCACATCGGAAAAGGTGCGTATCTCCATGCACGCCTCGCTGCCGGACTTCTCGGGCATCATCCAGTCAAGGATAATGAGGTCAAAGTCCCCCCGCCGCGCCAGCTCCACCGCCGTCGCACCGTCATAGGCCGCCTCCACCTCATAGCCCTCGTTCTGCAGGTTAAAGGTAATGCCCTTTACAAGCAGCTTCTCGTCGTCAACCACCAGTATCTTCATTGCTCGTCCTCCACGCAAACCAAAAATCGAATGTTCTCTATCAGGCTGGGCCCGATGCCCTTCACATTGTCCAGCTCCTCAACAGACTGAAACGGCCCATGCTCCTCCCGGTATTCCACGATCCGCTCCGCCAGGGTAGGGCCAATGCCCTCTACTCCGATAAGCTCCTCCACCGTAGCGGTGTTCACATTCACCGCCGTGATGGTCTCCTCCTGCCCGGCATTTTTCTGCGTGGTGACCTGCCAGGCCCCGTCCCCGGTGCGTCCGGCCCGGTAAAGGAGCATCCCCACCACAAAAAGCACCGCCAGCGCCAGAACGGCTATTTCTGTTTTTGTCAGATGAATTCCGTGTTTCACTGTTGACTACACCCTTATTTTTGCTTATAATTGATTCGGTTCACATAATTATTTTGTGTTCTACTTTGTATTATAGCATAACTGGAGAGGAACGACCATGAAAATTCGCCGATTTTTATCTGTTTTTTTGCTTTCCGTCTTACTGACGGCGCTTTTTTTAGTGCCCCAGGCAGCCGCACTGGACAGTCCCGTTTTGGATGCCAAGTGCGCCCTGCTGATGGATGAGACCGCCGGGCGTATGCTCTATGGTCATAATGAAAAGGAAAAGGCCTATCCTGCCAGCATCACCAAGGTCATGACGGCCCTGCTGACCCTGGAGGCCGTAGACCGGGGTGATCTGTCCCTCTCCCAGCCCATCACCGCCTCCCACCTGGCTGTCACCAGTATCGACGAGGACAGCAGCACCGCCGGCATTGAGGCCGGTGAGGTGCTCACGGTAGAGCAGCTGCTCAACTGCCTGCTGATCGTCTCCGCCAACGAGGCCGCCAATGTTCTGGCCGAGGCCGTGTCCGGCTCTATTGCCGACTTTGTAGCACTGATGAACCAGCGCGCCGGTGAGCTGGGCTGCGAGGGAACCCACTTTGCCAATACCAACGGTCTCCACGACCCCCAGCACTACACCACCGCCTGGGACATTTATCTTATCGCCCGGGAGGCCATGAAGCACGACCTGTTTATGACTATCTGCGGCAGCAAGTCCTATGATGTCCCCGCCACCAATATGTCCGATGTCCGGGAGCTGCACTCCACCAACGCCCTTATTTCCAACTGGCGCACCCTGGGCTATATCTACGATTATGCCGACGGTCTCAAGACCGGCTATACCGATGAAGCGGGCCGCTGCCTCCTGGCCAGTGCCATCAAGGACGGCCGCCGCCTCATCTCCGTGGTTTTGGGCTGCACCACCAAGGAAGTAAACGGTGAGACCCGGCTTATGAACTTTGTAGACTCCGCCACTCTGCTGGACTGGGGCTATAACAATTTCACCGTCCAGACCGTTTTCACCAAGGACGACCTTATTCAGGAAATTCCCGTGCTTTTGAGTAAGGAAACCAACGCCGTTCTGGTCCACACCGCCGAGGATGTGAATATCCTGCTGCCCAACGATGTTACAACGGATATGCTGGAGCGCAAGGTCACGGTGTACGGTGACACAGCCTTTGCCCCCATTGAAGCGGGCCAAGAGCTGGGGGAAATGACCCTGTCCTACGACGGCTATGATTATGCCACCGTCAAGCTTCTGGCCGCCGACAGCGTCAGTGTCAACCGTTTTCTCCAGGGCAAATACCTCCTCTCTCAGTTCTTCTCCAAGCCCCTGGTGAAGATTCTCACCGTGGTGGTGATCCTGCTGGTGCTGGCCGTGGTGGTCTGGGTGCGTATGCTGCGCCCCAAGAGCCGTTACGGTTCCCGCGGCAGACGCAATCGCGGCACCCGCAATTATCGCGGCAGACGCAGATAACAGGTCCCCAAGGCAGGCGCCGAAGCGTCTGCCTTTTTTCGGTAAGAGAAAGGATATCCCATGCCCCACAATGATTTAACCGTACTTTATGAGGACCGCTCCCTGGTCCTGTGTGTAAAGCCCGTTGGTGTCTTGTCCGAGGACAGCGACAGCGCCGCCTCCATGCCCGCCCTTCTGCGGGCGCATTACCGGTCCCTGCATCAGCCGGACTATATCGCCACCGTCCACCGCCTGGATAAGATCACCGGCGGTCTCATGCTCTTCTCCCGCAGCAAGGCCACCACCGGTAAGCTCATCGCCGCCGTGGCGGAGCACCGGGTGGAAAAGGAATACCTGGCCGTTCTCCGGGGGCATCCGGATGCCCCCCGGGGAGAGCTGACGGATCTGCTGTTCCGGGACGCCGCCAAAAATAAAAGCTATGTGGTAAAGCGGATGCGTAAGGGCGTCCGGGAAGCGAAGCTCTCCTACCGGGTCTTAGCCGAAACGGAGGACTTGTCACTGGTCCGCATCCGCCTCCACACCGGTCGTACCCACCAGATACGGGTGCAGTTTTCCTCCCGGGGTCTGCCCCTGCTGGGCGACATCCGCTACGGCAGCAAGGACCCCCATTGCACCGCTGCCCTCTGGTCCTATCGTCTGGCCCTGACCCATCCCCTCACCCATAAAGAAATCGACATTACCCAGCCCCCTCCCCATCAATACCCCTGGACCCTCTTCACCGCCCCCGAATTGGAAAACTGATCTTCCTCTGCCTAATAACACTCGCACTTCCTGCAGCTAAAAAAGCACTTCCCCAGGCGGCTGCCCGGGGAAGTGCTTTTTCAAAATCCGCTCAAAACATTTTCGCCGGTTTTTATACCGGTCTTACCACCCCTGAAACGCGTCCCTGCGCCGATAGCCCGGC
>ERZ1504796.179-NODE-179-length-9888-cov-2.718702_pt1 | contig 9888 bp, 11 predicted proteins | sample MGYA00571812_ERZ1504796 | MGnify/ENA primary metagenome ERZ1504796 (study PRJEB39906, sample SAMEA3182075) | gut metagenome | biome: human; feature: gut; material: Stool; isolation source: human stools | place: Canada | collected 2012-03-14 ... | reverse complement strand
GCTCACACCAGTACCAGTACTTTCGCTATTCTCCACATGAGCGATTTTACCTTCACCTTCACAGTCGCAGAGGGTAAAGGTTGCATCTCTGCCCCACGGTGTCTGAATTACGTGAGAATAGTCGTTACTAATCGCATGCCCGTTAAGGCATAGGGTAACGCTGCCATTAACCTGAATTCCCCCATGCAGTATGAGGTCACCGTCAAGATAGTATGTTCCCCCTTGCAGTATATAGTCATAGTTTTCTCCGTTATGCTTTTGTGCTTCAGTCCCACCAATACACAGTACCCCATCATCGTTCATGGTGAGCGCCTTCTCAAAGGTCACGCTGCCATGGTTATTGCCATTATGTGCAGGGTCGGTGCATTTCGTACCCTCACAGACGCGGTGGCTGTGCCCCGACACTTCCGACGCGGAGGCGGTGACCACCGTGCAGAGCAGGGCGCACAGGCACAGGGTTCATGATGTACGCTCCTCTCAAATATCGGGGGTCTTTCCAGTGGGGGCAGCGGGTATCTGTCTTCGCCCAGGCGAAGACAGAGGCGCACATGTGCGCCACCGGTGTTGACTTTAGTGGGTTTTTCCTTATAATGGAAGTATAACCCGTTCACCTGTGAACGAAGCAAGGGGTCAGGAGGGATTTTTTATGGCGGAGAACACAAAACAGTTTTTTCAGATCACGGAGGCGGCCCGGGCCTGCGGACTGTCGCGGAGCACGCTGATGCGGATGGAGGAGCGCGGGCTGCTGACGCCGGTGTTCACCGCGCCGGACAGCGGGCGGCGGTACTACGACAACCACAACGTGGCGCGGATCATGCAGATCGAGAAATTCAAGGCCATGGGGCTGGGGTCGAAGGAGATCGCGGACTATTTCGCGCAGGGCGGCGAGGCCGAGGTGCTGCTGGAGGCGCTGGAAACGCGGCTGCGGGACCTGCAGCGGAGCGTGGAGGAGATGCGGCTGCGGGCGGCGGAGGGCGAGAGCCTGTCGGTGCAGATGATGGAGCTGCCGGCGGTGACGTGCCGGATACGGTGGTGCGAGGGGCTGACCACGGCAGAGCGATACCGGGATATGTACGACTTCTATGGGGCGTGCGTGCGGAAGGGGTGCGTGCTGTCGGACGAGCCGCTGTTCACCATATCGGAGCGCACGGACTATCTGGAGGGATACATCGGGCAGGAGCCGTACCGCTACGGGGTGTGCGTGCCGGTGCGGAAGAACCGGGCGGCGGCGGACGCGGTGACGCTGGAGGCGTGCCGGGTGCTGTCGGTGCTGTACTACGGCGATTACAGCGGCGTGGACGAGGCGTGGCTGACGCTGGGGCGGGAGGTAAAGGCGCGGGGGCTGAAGCCCGCCGGCGCGCCGCGGGTGCTGGGCATCGTGGCGCCGTACACGGGGCGGGAGATCGAGACGCGGCGGTATTGCTCGCGGCTGGCGCTGCCGGTGGAGGAATAAAGGGAAGCGGGAGGCCTGCTGTGCAGGTCTCCCGCTTCTGTTATACAAATTTGTGAGGAAACAAATAGGAGAATTACCGGTTCAGGTACTCGACGGCGATGGCGGCCAGGCCGGTAACGCCGTGCTTGATGACCTCCTCGTTGAAGACGATCTTGCCGTTGTGGAGCGAGACAGCGTTCTCGCCGCGGCCGGCATCGACCATCATAAAGGCGGAGGGGGTACCGGTGAGCTTGCCGAAGAAGCTGAAGTCCTCGCTGCCGGAGAAGGGCTTGTCGATGAACTCCGCCTTGCCGCCGGCAGCGGTGACGGCCTTGTTGACCAGGTCGATCATGGCGGGGTCGTTGTACTGGAGCGCGTAGCCCTCCTCCAAATTGACCTCGATGTCGCAGTCGAAGGCGATGCCGATGCCCTTGCAGATGCGCCGGACCTCCTGAATGGCGGTGTCGCGGCCGGCGTCGCTGAAGCTGCGGAGGACGGCCACCATCCGCGCCTCGCCGGCGGTGATATTGACGGCGTCGCCGCCGGACATGGTGCCCACGGTGAGGACCGCGGTGTCCATGGGGTCGATGCGGCGGGAGACCACGGTCTGGAGGACAGTGATCAGGTAGCCGGCGCAGGCGATGGCGTCACGGGCGGTGTGGGGCGCGGAGCCGTGGCCGCTTTTGCCGTGGACGGTGATATGGAACAGGTCCACGGCGCTGGTGAAGTAGCCCTTATACAGCTGCATACGGCCCACGGAGTCATTCTCAGAGGGGCAGACGTGCTGACCGAAGATGGCGTCCACATGGGGGTTCTCCATCACACCGGCGGCCACCAGCGCCCGGGCACCGCCGGGCATCAGATCCTCGCTGGGCTCGAAGATCAGCTTGACGGTGCCGGCGAACTGATCGCGCATATGGCACAGCGTCTTTGCGGCGCCCAGAAGCATGGTGGTGTGCAGGTCGTGGCCGCAGGCGTGCATAATGCCCTCGGTCTCGCTGGCAAAGGGCAGACCGGTTTCCTCGTGAACGGGCAGGGCGTCGATATCGGCGCGGAGCGCCACGCACTTGCCGGGGCCCTTCTTGCCGTGGATCAAAGCCACCACGGCGGTGGGCAGAGGCTGCCGGATCTCGTCCACGCCCATTTTCTCCAGCTCACTGCGGATGAGGGCGGAGGTGCGGACCTCGTGCATACCCAGCTCCGGATGGGCGTGGATATCGCGGCGGATAGAGACCAGCTCGTCGAAGATGGTATCGACGAAGGAACGAATATCAGACATGGAAAAGCACTCCTTTCAAATGAGCCGGGCTCACAGCCAACTGCTCATAACGCCGGCCACCAGCACGGAGGTGATGGACACGGTGACCATGCCGGCCACCAGCATCTTGGGCATGATCTGGGCGTTGATGGCGGCCTTTTCCTCGGCGGTGGTGCCGGTGGACTCAGAGACCTCGTTGGAGATGATGACCGTGCCGGGGAAGCCGAACAGGCAGGAGCTGCCGATGGCCATGGACATCTGCCAGCTGTAACCGAAGATCTTGCCCACGAGGATGGAGACGACGGAGAAGGCCACGGTGCCGATGACCACGCAGACCAGCAGGGGCACCACCATGCCGCCCACCATCTCCGGGGTAGCAGCGGCCAGATTGGTGAAGATGGACAGGGTGATGATGGGCATCACGATGCCGGTGGCGTGCGCCTTGCCCAGCGCGTCCTCATCCAGGAAGCCCAGCTCCTTGCAGAGCACACCGAAGATCAGGCACCAGACCAGCTTGTTGATGGCATCGTGGAACAGGCTGGACACCCACACGGACAGCAGCGCAACAAGGATGACCTTGGCGATGATGGCGTTGGGGGTGTTGTACTTATCGGGCAGGGCGGGGATCAGCTTCTTACGGGCAGCGGCGGCGTTCTGGGCCGCGGCGGCACCGGCGTCCACCTGGAGCGTGCCGGCGTCGATCTGGGCCTTGATGCGCTTGGCCTCGCTCTTGAGGCACAGGGAGGCCACGGGGTAGCCCACGAAGCCCTGGGCGCACATGACCAGGGTGGCGAACACCGCCAGGTCAGGCAGGTTGGCTTTGTTGGCCATATCCTGCATGGTCAGGGTGGCGACAACGCCGCCGGAGAGAATGGGCGCGCCCACCAGAGCGAAGCCGCGGTCGATGATCAGCTGGCCGATGAAGAACACGGCAGCAGAGATGGCGATGCAGGCCACAGCGGAGATGATGACGGTGCGCCACTGGGCGCCGAAGTCGCGGAGCCGGATGGTGGTGCCCAGGTGCACCAGCAGCATGGTGACCAGCAGGCCGGCCATGCTCAGAAGGGTGGAGTCAGCAAACAGGGTGGTGGGGAAAACGCCGGTCCAGAAGCCTGCCAGGAATACGACGGAGGCCACCAGCAGCATGGATACGATGGCCTTTGTTTTCGCGGAGATCATGTCTCCTACGGCGAACACCACGAAGATGACAGCCGCTGAAATGATTGCAGTCATGATTTTCTTCTCCTTTTGTTTTGAAATAGGGGGCAACAGGGATGATGGGGTAAATTGAAAAGCGGCTCCGTCTGAAAGACGAAGCCGCTTCACACACATGGAAAATGGGAAAGACGGGTTCAATTCTTTACAGCCGGCGTTTGGTATCGGGAGGTAAAATAGGCGTACCAATAAAAGCCCCAGACGGAGCTGGTGCCGGCATAATAGGAGACAGCGGCATGGTTCGCGGCCATGTCGTTATGAAGCATATCGCGCTGCATCATGTGACGTGCCATGTGGGGTCTCCTTTCCGCCGGTGGTCGGCTGTTTTTTATGTTGGCGTTATCTTAACGCCGCGGGGTACAGAAGTCAACCGTTAGATAGACCATACTTTCGCAATTAAAAGCGCTAAATTTTTGTGAAAACTGACAGCCGCCGACATGGCGGAACCGGATGGCGGCGGGAATATGCAAAATTCCCACCGGTATGGTATGGTTTTTGTGAAAGGTGACAATGGACTTTGCGCGGGACGGGACAGTATAATGTTATGTAAGATTTCCGGAGAAGGAGAAAACGCATGAACAGCACGCTGCACACCATAAACTGCGCCTGTTGTACGTCCGCCTGCTGCGCGGGCGTGTGTTGTCGTGCCCATGGGCGCTGTGCGTTTTCTGCTGAAAAGGCCCTGTAAGCGGGCCGTGATACCTGTACACACAGGCGGCGGAGGATGCGGGCGCATCCTTCGCCGTTTTATTTTGAGAGGAGACAAGGACTATGACTTCCAACGCGGAGATCGCCAAGGCGATGGCGGAAAATATGACACACGCGGCGGTGCCGTTGTACGGCAAAAAGCTGCGGCTGCCGGACAGGGGTGCCATCATCGGCATCATCAAGGAGTTTCGGCGGCTGCTGTTCCCGGCATATTTCGGTGACGCGCAGCTGATGGCGCTACCGCCGGAGAACTACGCCGCACTGCTGCTGGAGCGTATCGAGACGGCGCTGACGGCACAGGTGGCGCTGGCGCTGCCGGAGGACCAGGCCTTTGCCGCGGCGGCGCTGACCCATGAGATACTGGAGCAGCTGCCACGCATACAGCAGACACTGATGACGGACATTGAGGCCACGTTTGACGGCGATCCGGCAGCGGCGGACAAGGAGGAGATCATTTTCGCCTATCCGGGGCTGTTCGCCATCTTCGTATACCGCATTGCCCACGAGCTGTACCTGCGGCAGGTTCCCATGATCCCCCGGATGATGACGGAGTACGCCCACAGCCGGACGGGTATCGACATCCACCCCGGCGCGCAGATCGGGCCGTGGTTCTTCATCGACCACGGCACAGGCATCGTTATCGGCGAGACGACGGTGATCGGCAGCCATGTGAAGCTGTATCAGGGTGTGACGCTGGGCGCACTGTCCCCCCGGGCGGGCCATGCCAGCCTGCCGGGAAAGCGGCACCCCACAGTGTGCGACTATGTGACTATCTACTCCGGCGCCTCCATTCTGGGCGGCGAGACGGTGATCGGCGAGCACTCGGTGGTGGGCGGCAATGCGTTCCTCACCGGGTCGGTGGCGGACAACACGCGGGTGGTCATCACGGCGCCGGAGACGGTATTCAAAAACGCGGAGTGACCGCGCAGGAGGGAAAAGGACGGCTGCAAGGCCGTCCTTTTATGCTGCCGCAGCGCAGGCACCCGGCTATTTGCATAGTTTTTGGCGCGGAATTTCAGCGTATCGACGAGTACCGCGGGGAAAAACGCCGCTTGTCAGGGATGGACGCCATGTATTATAATATTTGATAGAATACAGTGCAAGGAGGCGCAGCTATGGGGCGCATCAGCAAGGAAAACTACTATCTGGATATTGCGGAGACGGTGCTGGAGCGCGCCACCTGTCTGCGCCGGGTATACGGGGCCATCATCGTGAAGAACGACGAGATCATCTCCACCGGCTACAACGGCGCGCCGCGGGGACGAAAGAACTGCGTGGACATGGGCTTCTGCACCAGGGAGGCCATGCAGGTGCCCCGGGGACAGCGGTACGAGCTGTGCCGCAGCGTTCACGCCGAGGCCAACGCCATTATCTCCGCCAGCCGCCGGGATATGGTGGGCAGCACCCTGTATCTGGTGGGCAGGGACGGCCGGACCGGGGCGCTGCTGGGCGACGCCACCAGCTGCGCCATGTGCCGCAGGCAGGTGATCAACGCGGGTATCAGCAAGGTGGTCATACGGAAGACGGATACGGAATTTGAGGTCGTGGACGTGCAGGACTGGGTGCAGCAGGAGGATGACGTGCCCGCACTGTAAAGAAGGGCTATCCGGCCGAAGGGCCGATAGAATACAACAACTGAACAAAGGAGAATGTGTGATGCTGAACGACTCTAAGATCGCCGCCTACACGGCGATACTGCAGGAGGAGCTCCTGCTGGCCACAGGGTGTACAGAGCCCATCGCCGTCGCGTACTGTGCCGCAAAACTGCGCGAGGTGTTGGGCGGAAAACCGGAAAAGATCCTGGCTGAGATCAGCGGGAACATCCTGAAGAATGTGAAGTCCGTGGTCGTCCCCAACACAGGAGGACGCCGGGGCATCGACGCCGCCATCGCCGTGGGCATAGTGGCCGGCGACGCCGACGCAGAGCTTCAGGTCATCGCCAACGTGACGGAGGCGGATGTGGCTGCCATCCAGACGTATCTGGACAGCACCGACATCCGCGTGACCTGTCCCGAAACGCCGTGTCTGCTGGATATCAAGCTCACCGGCTGGCGGGAGGGGCATCACGCCTGCGTGCGGGTGGCCAACAACCACACGAACATCATCTACATGGAGCGGGACGGAGATATCCTGCGGGAGCTGCCGGTCACGGGCAACGCCGAGGACCATTTACAGGACAAGTCCGTGCTGAACGTCAGAGACATCATCACATTCGCCGAAACTGTACCTATAGACGCCATCCTGCCCACGGTGGGACGGCAGATCGAGAAAAACACCGCCATCGCCGCCGAGGGGCTGCGAAACAGCTGGGGCGCCAACATCGGCTCCACCCTGCTGGAGAGCAGTCAGGACTGGGCGACACAGGCGCGGGCATGGGCGGCCGCCGGCTCGGACGCACGGATGAACGGCTGCGAGATGCCGGTGGTCATCGTATCCGGCTCCGGAAACCAGGGCATCACCGCCTCGGTGCCCGTATGGAAATACGGCAAGCTCATGGGCGCGGATGACGACACCATCCTGCGGGCGGTGTGTCTCAGCGACCTGATCACCATACACCAGAAGACCGGCATCGGGCGGCTGAGCGCCTACTGCGGCGCGGTCAGCGCCGGTGTGGGCGCGGGCTGCGGCATCGCGTGGCTGCGGGGCGCGGACTGTGAGGGCATCAGCCACACGCTGGAAAACGCGGTGGCCATGATCTCCGGCTGTATCTGCGACGGTGCCAAGGCCAGCTGCGCCAGCAAGATCGCCATGGGCGTGGACTGCGGCATCTTGGGCTACGACATGTACGCCGGCGGCAACAACTTCCGCCCCGGCGACGGCATTCTGGGCGCTGATGTGGAGGACACCATCCGGAATGTGGGCGTGCTGGCCGCACAGGGCATGCGGGAGACCGACCGGGTGATCCTGAAGATCATGACGGAGTGAAGCAGCAGACAGCCCCTCCGGCTAAGGCCGGAGGGGCTGCTTTTTGCTTATCCGTCGAATACCTGAAGGGCGGTCTGGCGGAGGGAGTAGGCGTCGCTGCCGTAGCTGTGCCAGAGGGCGGCGGCGTCCCGGAAGGGATAGACCGGGGCGGTCTGGCAGACATAGTTGGCCCAGCTTTCGATGACCCAGCTGTCCTCACCGCGGAGGGCGTCGTAGAAAACGTAGGCGCGGGCGTGTTCGGCGTTCCGGGGGAACGACCAGCCGGCGGTGATCCGCTGGGTCTGGCGGGTGCCGAAGAGATCGCTGACCTGCTGACTGCCGCTCTCCAGCGTGTGGAAGGGAGCGGCCTGCGCCGTGCCGTTTCTCTCGCAGAGGAAGCGGCCGCTGACATGGCCGCCGGGGAACCAGCCGTCCTGCGTCTGCCACGCCGGCCACAGCTCCAGCATCTCTGTGTAGGGGCTGGGCGGGGCGGCGCAGGTCAGGTGGTGGATATAGACGAAGCGGGCGGCGCCATTCTCCGCCGGAAGCTCCACCGCCACATGGCGCATGGTCTGCTCCAGCGTGTCGTAGACCCGATAGACATAGCGGTAAGTGCGGTTTCCGGCGTCGTCGGTTTCCGTGAGGGTGCGGTCGTATTGCAGCGTGTGCGGCGGGTCGCTGAGGAAGCGGGAGAGCGTCACCTTCCGGTAGGCGGTGCTGCTGTACAGACGCTCCGTCTGGTGATAGACCCGGACGGCACCGGAGAGCTGCGTCACCTCGTCGGCGGTCAGGTCGTCCAGGACGTCGGCGGGGAAGCCCTTTTCCAGCAGGGACTGGCGGATGGACGCGTCCTGGGGGGCGTCCTGCCGGGGCTGCCAGTCCATGGGATAGCGCTGGCCGAGGAACATGGCCAGCAGTACCGCCGCCAGCAGCGCGCCCAGCGCGCCCCACAGCACCGCGCTGTCCGACAGGCGCACCGGCGCGGCGGTGATGGCGTAGCCGGTGTCCGTCAGGGAGCGGGACAGCCTGACCATGCTGCGCAGCAGGAAGAGATAGAGCGCCAGCAGCGGCAGCACCAGCAGCCAGCCCTCCAGCCCGATCAGCGCCAGCGCCGTCAGCGCCGCGTAGAACACGGCCATAGCCCCGGCGGCGGGGGCGGCGGGCTTTTCGGCTCCGGCGGCGCGGGACACGCCCACCATGCCCCGCCAGAGGCAGACGTACAGCGCCAGCGTCACCGGGATGTGGACGTAGGCGAGGGTGTTCCCCACATCCACCGGCAGGGCGACAAGCACATCTCCCGCGAAGCGGATGGCCAGCGCCAGCAGCGACAGACGATAGCCCCAGCGGAGGGGGGCGTTCTCCCACCGCAGGGTACGGAAGCCCAGCACCAGCAGCACCGCGCCGATGGCGGGCAGAAGTACGTCCAGCCAGAGGAAATTCAGTGTGATGGTGGTCAGCCCCATGCCCCAGAGGATGCGGTCCATGGCCGTGCGCCACGGGGTGATCTCTCCGTCGGCGGGCGGCGGCAGGGCGGCGGCGTCCTCGCGGAGCAGCTCGTCAAAACGCAGGTCATCCGTCACAGAAATCACCTCCCAACTGTTGGCGCAGGCTTTGCCGCAGGCGGTACAGCCGCCCCTCCACGGCCCGCTCCGTCAGGCTCAGCTCGGCGGCCATCTGGGCGGTGGACTGGCAGTAGTAGTATTTCCGGTAGAACAGGTCGCGCTCCTGCACCGGCAGGGCGGCGATAACGGCGCGGAGTCTGGCGCGCTGCTCCCGGCGGAGCACCTCGTCCTCGGCGCTGCCGTCCCCGTGGGGCACGGTGTCCTCCAGCGGGGCGTCCTCCGTTCCCTTGGCGCGGGCGCGGTTCAGGGCGGCGTTGCGGGTCAGGGCGGTCAGCCAGCCGTTCAGGCTGCCCTTTGCCCCGTCGAAGCTCCCCGCCCCCTGCCAGATGCGCAGGGATATGTCCGCCAGGCACTCCTCCCTGTCCCGCTCATCCGGGAGGATGGGACGCAGGACATAGAGGAACAGCGGCGTGAAACGCCGCAGCAGCGCCTGCAGGGCTGCCTCGTCACCGCCGGCGATGCTCGCCATCAGTTGTCTGTCGTCCACGCGCTCCCTCCTCCCTGTGGTTTCTTCTGTATGATACACTATTTTACCAGAAATCCCACGGAGAAACAGCATAAAAAACAAGACCGGCGACGCCGGTCTTGTTTTTTATCACACAATTACTCGGTCACGAAGGGCAGCAGGGCGATCTGACGAGCGCGCTTGATGGCCTCGGTGAGCTGGCGCTGATGCATAGCGCAGGTGCCGGTGGTACGGCGGGGCAGGATCTTGGAGCGCTCGGAAATGAAGCGGCGCAGCTTAGCGG
>ERZ1504796.178-NODE-178-length-9960-cov-3.466532_pt1 | contig 9960 bp, 10 predicted proteins | sample MGYA00571812_ERZ1504796 | MGnify/ENA primary metagenome ERZ1504796 (study PRJEB39906, sample SAMEA3182075) | gut metagenome | biome: human; feature: gut; material: Stool; isolation source: human stools | place: Canada | collected 2012-03-14 ... | reverse complement strand
GAAAAAAAGGGTATACTATGGGGAACAAACGGTGCCAAAAAGGTGCCGACTCGGTGAAGGACAAAGGTGGTTTTGATTTTATGGCTGACATGATCCATCCTTTTGGGAAGAAGATCCATGATCTGGCGGAGGTGATCCCGGTGAACTGTACCGGGTGCGGCATCTGTGCCATGTGGTGCGTGATGCACTGCATTGACCAGCAGCCGGACGGCATCTACAAGGTCCGCACCGAGGACTGCATCGGCTGCCGCTCCTGCAAGGTGAACTGCCCCAGCGACGCCATCCGTCTATACCGACCCCAGCAGGAGGACTGAGCCATGAAGAAAAACACAGTACAAAAAGATCTGCCCTTGGGCCTCTATATCCACATTCCCTTTTGCCGGAGCAAATGCGCCTACTGCGACTTTTACTCCCTGGCAGGCGCGGAGGAGCGCATGGACGACTACTGCCGGGCCCTGGAGCGACACCTGGCGGAGGTAGCGCCCCAGGCGGAGTGCCACAAGGCGGACACGGTGTATTTCGGCGGCGGCACCCCCAGCTATCTGGGAGCGGAGCGGCTCTGCCGTCTGCTGGGCAGCATCCGGAAATTATATAAGGTGGACAAGCACGCGGAGATCACCCTGGAGGCAAACCCCGACTCCGCCACAGACAGAAAGACCCTGAAGCGGCTGCGCAAGGCGGGGTTCAACCGCCTTTCCCTGGGGGTGCAGTCTATGGACGACGCGCTTTTGCAGGCCATCGGACGCATTCACACCCGGCAGCAGGTACAGGAGGCCGTGGCGGCAGCCCGGAAGGCGGGATTCAAAAATCTGAGTCTGGACCTGATTTACGGGCTGCCGGGGCAGACCATGGAGGGATGGGAAAAGACCCTGTCCGATGCGGTGGGCCTGCACCCGGAGCATCTGTCCTGCTACGGGCTGAAGCTGGAGGAGGGCACGCCGCTGTACCGGCGGCAGGGGGAGCTGACCTTCCCGGATGAGGATATGCAGGCGGATATGTACTTATATGCCGTGGAGTTTTTGAAGCAGTGCGGCTATGAGCAGTATGAGATTTCCAACTTTGCCAAGCCCGGCTTTGCCTCCCGGCACAACCTGAAATACTGGCTTATGCAGGAGTACGCCGGATTCGGCCCCGGGGCGTACTCGGACTTTGGAAATGTGCGCTACGGCTATGCGCGGGACCTGGAGCGATATTTGAAGGGAGAGCTGGTTTTGCAGGAGTCGGAGACGGTGGACACCGACGAGCGGGAGCGGGAATACCTGATGCTCCGGCTGCGCACGGCGCAGGGGGTGGATCCCCGGGAATTTGAGTATCGGTTCCGGCAGAGATTTGCGCCGCTGGCGGCACTTTTGCAGCAGTGCGCCCGGGAGGGACTGGCAGAGCAGGACGGAAACGGCTGGCACCTGACGGCCAAGGGCTTCTTGGTGAGCAACCGCATTATCGGCCTGCTCCAGGATGAGCTGGCCCGGGAGAAAAACCGGCGGCTGGAGGCCGCAGCCCGGGGCGATTACCGGGTGGTATAAAAAATACATGAGCTAAATGGGAACGCCCGGGTGGGTGTTCCCTTTTTTGTGGGGGTGCGTTGGGTAGCGGGCGGACAGAGGCGTCCGCCCCTACGGATGACAAGGAACTTTGTGCAAGTCCGGGAGCGGGGCGATGTGGGCATCGCCCCCTACGAAATCCTATCGGTAAACACTCCGTAGGGGCCGATGCCCACATCGGCCCGAACGAAAAACGCCCCGCTTGGGCGGGGCGTGGGATTCCTTATGCTTTTCAGTTGTCGGTGCGGTGGCGCCACTCCAGCTCCTGATCCAGATCGTATTTCAGCTTCTTATTTTCCTCTACCAGGTCGTCGTAGTGGCGGGACTGGACATAGTATTTCACAAAGGTGAAGGTGGCCTCGTTGAACTCCTCCTCCGTATACTCCGGCAGGAGGGAGCCGCCCTTGCGGCGCAGGCCCTGGACATGGATGACCACCAGGCGGCTGTGCTGCTCGGAGAGCTGGAACAGCTTCAGCTCCTGGGGTACATCCAGCCCCAGATCGAAGGTCTCGTTCACAATTTGCAGCAGGCGCGCCTGCTCGGGCTTGGCGGAGACGATGACGCCGTACTTCCCAAACAGCTTTTTCAAATAGTCTACGGAGACTTCCTCACGGGTGATGGTGCCCTTGCCGATGCCGGTGAGCATGGTGTTGGACAGGTTCAGGCTAACATAGACCTCCTGACCGGTCTTGGGATAGCTCATACAAGTACCTCCTAATTTAATATGTCCCATAGGGCCGCCGAAAACGGCCTTTTTTCTTGTACTTTTACCGTACCACATTCCGGGCGGGATTGCAATAGGCATTCTGTTGCGGATGTGGTTTTTATGCGAAAAAAGCTTTGTTTTTTGCAAAAAATCCTGTTTTTATGATTCCAAATGTACCAAACAATACAAATCTGTCAGACCCCGGTGAGGTCAAAGGGCGGTGTGTATTCCTCCCGGGCGGAGGTGCGCTCCTGGGTGAAGCCGTCCGTGATGCCGCAGTTTTCCATGTAGCGGACCGCCCCCCGGTACTCCGCCGCCGTGACAGGACGGGCCAGGCTTCCCCGGGCCCCGGGCTGGGGCGTATACTGGCTCATCAGCGACACCAGCACCTCCCCAGGGCGGAAGGTGCGGGCGATCCAGTCCAGGCAGAGACGGGTATTCTCCGGATGGCCAGGAAGCACCAGATGGCGAATAAGGACGCCCCGCCGGAGAAGGCCCTTTTCCATAACACAGGGGCCGGTCTGGCGGAACATCTCCCGGATGGCAGCGGTGGCCACGGGAAAATAGTCTGGGGCGCAGGAGAGCTCCCGCGCCAGGTCTGCATCGGCGTATTTCAGGTCCGGCAGATATACCTGAACTTTCCCGTCTAATAGCTTCAGGGTCTCCACACTCTCGTAGCCGCCGCAGTTATATACCACCGGCACCGGCAGAGGTGGGTCCAGGGCGGGCAAAATAAACGGTACAAAGTGGGTGGGCGTCACCAGGTCGATGGTGGCGACGCCCCGGGCGATAAGCTCCTCAAAAATCTCCCGCAGTCGGGAAGCGGACACGGGTCTGCCGAAGTTATCCCGGGAAATGGGGGCGTTTTGGCAGTAGGAGCAGCCCAGGTTGCAGCCGGAGAAGAACACGGTTCCCGCGCCCCGGGAGCCGCAGAGCACCGGCTCCTCCCAGGGGTGCAGGGCCGCCCGGGCCACCACCGGCGTGGCGGGCATCCGGCAGAAGCCGCGGCCCTCCCTTTCCGTTCTTTCAGCCCCGCAGCGACGGGGGCAAAGCGTACAGATCATCCCTTTAAGGGCTTGAAGTCCGGGCCCAAGTCCCCGGCCATCCAGTGGCGGCGGCAAAGGCCGATATACTTATCATTGGCTCCCAGCACCACCTGGGCTCCCTCCTTGACCACACGGCCGCGCTCGTCAAACCGTGCGTTGAAGGCGGCTTTTTTGCCGCACCAGCAGATGGTTTTTACCTCCTCCAGCTTATCCGCCAGGACCAGGAGCTGGTAGCTGCCGGGGAAAAGCTCCCCCTTAAAGTCGGCCTTCAGCCCGTAGCAGATAACGGGGATATTGCAGTCGTCCACCAGGTGGACCAGGTAATAGACCTCCTCCTTGGTGAGGAACTGGGCCTCGTCCACAATGATGCAGGCGAATTTCTGCAGGTCAGAGTCTGCCATCTGCTGCATCTCGTGGAAGTAGATGCAGGGATGCTCCAGGCCGATGCGGGAGCGGACCATATGGTCCCCGTCCCGGGTGTCCAGCTGGGGCTTCACCAGAAGGGTGTCCTGACCGCGCTCCTCATAGTTGAACCGGGCCATGAGGGCGTTGGCGGATTTGCTGGAGCCCATGGCTCCGAATTTGAAGTAAAGCTGTGCCATTTACTTTATTCTCCTTCCCATTTTTGCAGGATGCGATTGGCTTTTTCAAAGGCGGAGGGGATGGCCTTTTGTCGGCGCTGCTCCTCCGAATACCACGACAGGTCCCCCTCGCCGGAAACCAGGACGGCATAGCCCTGCATCTGCCAGCGGACATGGGTGAATATGTGGACGGCCTGCCAGGACTCCTCCCAATGCAGGGGCGTAAGGCCCCAGGCGGCCAGCTGCCGGGCCGCCTGGGTCTCGGTGAGCAGGCCCGGAACATTGGGATACTCCCAAAGCCCCGCCAGGAGGCCGGTCTTGGGGCGCTGCCCCAGGGCCACGGCGCCGTCCGGGCGGCGCAGAAGAAACACGGTTTTTTCCTCCGGGCGCTTGTCCTTTTTAGGGGCGCGGACCGGGATACGGGCCTGACTCCCCTCCCTTTCGGCGGTGCAGAGGCCCCGGAGAGGGCAGTCGGGGCAGCGGGGGGCGGCAGGCAGGCACAGGGCCGAGCCCAGGTCCATAAGGGCCTGATTGAAGGCGCCGGGGCGATCCGAAGGAACCACCTCGGTCATCCAGCGGGTGATCTCCTTTTTGGTGGACTGCACATCCCGGTCCCAGCCGGTTATGCGGCTGGCAATGCGCAGAACATTGCCGTCCACCGCCGGAACGGGGAGTCCGAAGGCGATGGAGAGAATGGCTCCGGCGGTATAGTCCCCGATACCCGGGAGGGCGATAAGCTCTTTATAGTCTGCCGGAAATGCACCGGCGTAGTCCTCTGCCACTATCCGTGCGGCCTTTTGCAGATTGCGGGCACGGCTGTAATAGCCCAGGCCCTCCCAGAGCTTCAGCAGCTCCTCCTCATCGCCCCGGGCCAGGTCCTGCACCGTGGGGTAGCGGGCCATGAAGCGCTGAAAGTAGGGCAGCACCGCAGCCACCCGGGTCTGCTGGAGCATGATCTCCGACACCCATGTGCGGTAGGCAGACACCTCCTCCCGCCAGGGGAGGATGCGTCGGTTTTCGTCGTACCAGGTCAGAAGGGGGCTGACGATGGCTTGCAATTTTTCAATGTTTTGTTCCATAGTTTATTTCAGAAAACGGCGGGCATAGCCGCAGCGGCGGCACAGGTCCTCGGAGGGCCGGCGAGCGGCAAAGCCTGCGGCCATGGCGGCGGCTCGGGGGCTTCGGAGGATCTCCGGCAGGGTTTGGGTGAAGAGATTTCCCAGGGCGATGGTGCCCTCGCTATCCAGGCAGCAAGGGGTGACGGTGCCGTCGCACAGCACCGCAAGCTGCCGCGTGAGGCCGTGGCAGAAGTTGGCCCCGGTCTCCGGGGCGCTCAGGTCCGGCCAGGCAAAGCGCTCCGCCCTCTCCAAGAAAAGATTCGGGGACAGAGTGCGGTTTCCACGGGCGTCCCGGGGCAGGGCTTCCGCATTTTGGCCGATTTGGTTGGATAGAAAGTTTATAATCTCGGCGTTGCAGCGCTGGGCGGCGCCTTCGTTCCACAGGCGCAGGGCGCAGAGGGTACCCTTTTGAGATAGGGGCAGGACAGCATCCCACACGCCGTGGAGGTAAGCGGACATATCGCCGCTTTGTGCGCCGCCCTCGAAGCTGTGGAGGGAGACACTGAGCTTGTGAAGGCCCGGGGCGGCGAGAAGGGCATCCTTTTGCCGGGGCAGCAGAGTGCCGTTGGTGACCAGGCAGGTGCGAAAGCCTAGGCGATGAGCGATGGCAAGCAGCTCCGGCAGCTGCGGATGCAGCAACGGCTCACCCAAAACATGGAGATAGAGATAGTCGGTTTCGCCCCGGAGCTTTAGGGCCAGGGTCTCAAACTCTGCCGGGGTCATGGTGCGCGGAGGGCGACGGGTGCCGTGGCAGAAGTCACAGGAGAGGTTGCAGCGGTTGGTGATCTCGATGTAGATGCGGTTACGCATGGGCGGCGGTCCCTCCCCTGAGCATTGATGTATGGAACTTATTTTATCATATTTTGGGGCGAATGAAAAGGGGGAAGAAATGGAGTTGGGAGGACGGATTGCCACAGCCAGTGTGCGCACTGGCTTCGCAACGACAGGTTTTTTGCAGGGGGTGCGGTGGTATGCAAAAAGGAGCGGCGTTCTTCCGAGGAACGCTGCTCCTTTTTACTGTTTATTTGTTTTTAGTCCGATACAATCACATAGCTGCCGGTGGCGGGAGGCGTTTGGGTCAGCTGGACCAGCCGGGTCTCGGCATTGAAATCGGCGGGGAGGGTGGCGGTCAGGGCGGCCAGGTCCACGGTCTCGGAGTCCGCGTAGATGCGGTCAAAGAGCGCCAGGACCGCCGGGGTCAGGCCGCTGTTTTCCGGGGCGTTTTTTTCGATAGACACGGACAGGGCCGTGGTCTTGGGAAGGTTTTCCCGGAGGGCGGCGATGAGACTGGTGAGCACCGCCGGCTTATCCGTGCCGTCCGGCACCAGCATGGCGTCCATATTGCCCACGGCGGGCCAGCCGAAATTATCCAAAACGATCTCATCCACACCCAGATCCGCCAGGTCCTTGCAGACCTGCTTGAGATAAGCCTGGGCCGGGGCCTTGGTGGGGTCCAGCCAGCACTGGCTGCTGTAATCGTACCAGAGCCACTCGTCCCAGGTGCGCAGCAGACCCGCCTCATCATCATGGCTCAGGGCGTAGGCGGTGTCGCCAAAGGCGCTGATGCGGACCACCATATGCTTATCCGAGGCGGTGAGCTTCTTCAAATTCTCCGTGCTGACGGCGGAGCCCACGGTACCCGATGCCTGGAAGGAGGGCTGATAGGTAAAGGTGCCGTCCGGGAGCTTTAAGGTGAGGACGACAGTCTTATCACTGCCGCTTATGAGGGCGGTGACATCCTGCTCCAGGGCGCTATCCGGCTGAGCGGTGGCATGAATGACCTCAATGGTGGGGCCCTGGGGCTCATCCCGGGTGAAGTCTACATCGTCGGGGTTGGGGCTGTCGTCGGAGGGCTTGGTCTGATCGTCCTTCTTATTCAAAAAGGGAAGATCCAGGTGGACCTTGCCGTTTTCATCGTAGACAAGGTGATTCTGGCAGTACAGGAAGGCGCCGCCTGCCAGCAGCAGAAGCACCAAAATGGGGATGAGTATTTTCTTCCAAAGTGGAGTCCGTCCGTGATAGCTATTATATCCCTTGGTGGCCATGAGGCACCTCCTTTTTGCGTTATCAGGGCTGGATGCTGTCCAGCAGGGCCACGCGCCGGGCGTGGCGGCCTCCCTCAAACTCGGTATTCAGGAAAACCTCCACCATACGCCGGGCCAGGTTGGGGCCCACGATACCCGCACCCATGGCGATGATATTGGCATCGTTATGGCGGCGGGTCATCTCGGCGCTGAGGCTGTCGGAGCAGAGGGCGCAGCGAATACCTTTCACCTTATTGGCGGCGATGGAAATGCCGATGCCGGTGGTGCAGATGACGATGCCCTTGTCGCATTCGCCGGAAGAGACCAGACGGGCCACCTTTTCACCGTAAATGGGATAGTCTACGCTGTCGGTATTATAGCAGCCCACATCCTCAAAGTCGATGTCGTGCTCCTCCAGCCAAATGAGGATGTCCTGCTTGAGCAGATAGCCGCCGTGGTCGCAGCCGATGGCAATTTTCATGGTGATGTCTCCTGTGTTCTTATAGTTTTTTGAATTCGGGCTTTCCGCCGGTAAAGGTGGTGAAATACCGGAATCCGCAGTCCCGGAGGAGCTGCTGGCGCTCCCTTATAACGCAGCCCACATCCTTAGTCTCGTGGGCGTCGGAGCCCAGGGTGATAATTTCGCCCCCCATCTCCCGGTACAGACGCAGCAGGTCTGCGTCCGGCAGGGGCCGGTTTCCGCGGTTGGTATTACACTCGATGCCCACGCCCTTGGGAATGACGGTGGAGAAAATCTCCTGTACCCGGTCGCGCCAGGGGTCGAAGGTCAGGTCCATGTTCAGATGCTCCTTGAGATACCGCAGCGGCAGGGTCAGATGACCCAGGACGCTGAAGCAGCCCCACTTGGCAATGGCCAGAACGCTGTCTAAGTAATCCTCGATGACGGCGGCATAGTAGTCGGGACTCTTTCCCGCCTCCAGGAAGTAAAGGTCCAAACAATGGAACTTTTCACTACAAGTATGCACCGAACCGATGGAAAAGTCCAGCTTTTTTGCAGAATTCAGCAAAATTTCCGCTCTGTCGAAGGCCAGATTGGCCTCCCCCAGCTCCGCGCCCAGCTTAATGGACAGTTTATCGCCAAATTTATCCACCGCTTCCAAATATTGGGTCATGGAAGCGTCCCAGTCAAAGCTGTCCCGGGGCTCATTAGACCCCCAATAGATAGTGTCCACATGGTCGGTGATGCAAATTTCATCCAGTCCGGCCCGGAGGGCGGCCTCCGCCGCCTGGGACATGGTCATCTTGCCGTCGGGAGAGCAGGTGCTGTGTACATGGTAATCCGCTGCGTACATAGAGGCCTCACTTCTTCTTGAAAAAGCTCTTGCGCTTTTCGTAATTGTTTTCACCCAGGGTCTCGCTGAACCTGCGCAGGGCTTCCTTCTGCTCCTTATTCAGGCTGCGGGGCGTCTCAATGACCACGGTAACATACTGGTCGCCCCGGCCACGGCCATTGAGCACGGGAACACCCTTGCCCTTGAGACGGAACACGGTGCCGGTCTGGGTGCCCTCAGGGATGGAATACTTCACCTTGCCGTCGATGGTGGGGATCTCCAGCTCCGCGCCCAGCACCGCCTGGGTGAAGGTGATGGGGGCCTCGCAGAACACATCCACGCCGTCACGGCGGAAAATCTCGTGGGGCTGGACCATAACGGTGATAAGCAGGTCGCCTGCGGGACCGCCATTTTTACCGGCGCCCCCCTGCCCCCGCAGAGAAATGGTCTGGCCGTGGTCGATGCCGGCGGGGATATTGACCTTGATGGTCCTGCGCTTACGCACGGCGCCGCTGCCGCGGCAGTCGGAACAGGGCTGGTGAATGAGACGGCCTGTGCCGCCGCACTTGCGGCAGGGACCGTTGGAGGCGAACACGCCCATAGGGGTCTGGCGGCGGGTCTGAACGGTGCCGGAGCCGTGGCAGTCGGGGCAAATCTCCGGCGTAGTGCCCGGGGCGCAGCCGCTGCCCTTACAGGTGGGGCACTGCTCGCTGCGCTCGATGGTGACAGACTTTTCGCAGCCGAAAGCCGCCTCCGTGAAGCTGATGGAGACACTGGCCCGGATGCTCTCACCCCGCTGGGGGGCATTGGGGTTGCGGCGCTGGCCGCCGAAGCCGCCGCCGAAAAAGCTGCCGAATATATCGCCCAGGTCACCGAAGTCGAAGCCGCCGCCATAGGCGCCGCCCCCGGCTCCCGCGCCGTAGTTGGGGTCTACCCCGGCAAAGCCGAACTGATCGTAGCGGGCCTTTTTCTCCGGGTCGGACAGGACCTCGTTGGCCTCATTGACCTCCTTGAACTTCTCCTCGGCCTCCTTATCGCCGGGGTTCATGTCCGGGTGGTACTTCCGGGCCAGCTTCTTATATGCTTTTTTAATTTCGTCTTCCGAAGCGCCTTTTTGGATGCCCAGCACCTCGTAATAATCTCTTTTTTCAGCCATACAATATTGCTCCTAACACCACAAACAGGGACAGGTGATCCTGCCCCTAATTTGCGGTTTTTTGGTTACTTGTTCTGATCGTCCTCGTCAACCACCTTGTAGTCGGCGTCGTAGTACTGGCCGCCTTGGGCACCGGCATCGGCGCCGGGCTGCTGGGCAGCGCCGTCACCCTGAGGTGCCTGCTGCTGATACAGCTTCTCGCTCATCTTATAGAACTGCTGGGTCAGCTCCTCGGTAGCGGCCTTGATGGCGTCGCTATCCTCACCCTTGAGCTTCTCCTTCAGCTTGTCGATGCCGGCCTGAATGGGGGCCTTCTCGCTCTCGGGTACCTTGTCGCCCACCTCACTCAGGGTCTTTTCGGCCTGGTAGACCATCTGATCGGCCTGGTTGCGGATCTCCACCTTCTCCTTGATCTTGGCATCCTCGGCGGCATACTGCTCAGCCTCCTTGACGGCCTTCTCAATATCCTCCTTGCTCATGTTGGAGGAGGAGGTGA
>ERZ1504796.168-NODE-168-length-10498-cov-3.044432_pt1 | contig 10498 bp, 2 predicted proteins | sample MGYA00571812_ERZ1504796 | MGnify/ENA primary metagenome ERZ1504796 (study PRJEB39906, sample SAMEA3182075) | gut metagenome | biome: human; feature: gut; material: Stool; isolation source: human stools | place: Canada | collected 2012-03-14 ... | reverse complement strand
GCACCGTAGAATCCCTGTGCCATACTAAGGAATACGGGGAGGAACCCGATGACTACCGCATTTATGACGGCCTGCACGAAAAGGATCTGCCGGGTATTCCGGAGGAAAACATGACCTTCTGCGGCAGCACCGTCAACGGGAAGCGGTTTGACCATGACGTTGATGCATACGGCAAATGCCGTATCTGCGGGAAGTACGATCTTGGATACTGCTATGAAAAGGGGCTTCTGCGCCTTTCCGGGCTTGAAAATTGCCTGTTTGACGGAAGCGAAAAGAAGCTGACAAGGCTTGCCCACCGGACCGATCCGGAGGTGCTTACCGTTTTGGAGGAAGGCACGGACTATACCGTAACCTATAAAAATAATATATATCCGTATGCCCTTTCGCCGGACGATGCCGGGTTTGACTTTGCAAAGGCACCCAAGGTGACGATCTGCGGCACGGGAAGCTTTTGCGGCAGGGCGGAACACTGTTTCTCCATCGGCGGTCAGGCGCAGCCGTCCTATACCGTAAGATTTGAAACAAACGGCGGCACGGCGATTGCTGACAGAACCGATGTGAAATGGACAAATCGCGTGCTGGAAAACATAGAATCTCCCAAAAGACCCGGGTATTATTTTGCCGGCTGGATGTGCGGCGAAACAGCCGTCCATGCGGCAACGACCTATGCCGACCTTGCAGGGGACGAGAGCGTTCAATCCGTCACGCTCACCGCCTTGTGGGAGGCAACTGGGTATCCCTGGGGCGAGATCCGCATTGACGAGCGCAACGCATGGCAGAAATTCTTGAATCTCATTTCCTTCGGCCTGTTTTTCCGGGAGGAGAAGACCGTAACGATTACCGCCGGGGATGCAAGCGGTGAGGATGTGGAGGTCGAATATTTTATCGGTGATAAGATGTACTTTGTGGGAAGCTGGGAGGGGAATACCTTTTCGCCCTACACCGGGCCTATCGGCATCGATGCGGACGGAAAATATGCCGTTTATGTAAAGATCACCAACGCTTCCGGCAAGGTTACTTATTTAAGCTCCGACGGCTTTGTTATTGACACCACCGCGCTGGTGATTGAAGGCGTTGAGGCGGGTAAGGTTTATTGCGATGAAGTGACCGCTACCGTGATCGAGGAGAATATTGACACGGTTACCGCCGGTGGAAAACCGGTTGTCCTTGACGAAAACAACCGTTTTGTCATCCCTCCGGCAAACGGTCCTGTGACCGTCGTTGTCACCGATAAGCTCGGTCACCGGGCGGAAATCACCGTAACGGTATATGACGGGCACGACCCCGACCCTGACACCAACATCTGCAGTCGCTGCGGTATTACGGTTGCGGCGGATCTGAAGCTGGGCGATACGGTAACGCATTTCGGAACCGTTATCGAGGCATTGAAGGAAGCCTGCAAGCCGGAAAACTCCGGCTGCACGGTGAAGATCTGGGCGCGGAACACCATGCTGCCCGACGGGCTTTATGCGGATACGGATTCCACGGGCTTTACGCTGGACCTCAACGGCAGGAGCCTCGGCGGGTATCCGCTGAATGTGGGCGGCGCCGGACGCAGTGGTAAGCTGACGGTTATCGACCCGAGGGGCAACGGCACTTTAGGTCTTGCGGTCAGAGACGGCGGCGAGGTGACAGCCGGCGGCAGCAAGGACACAGCCTATTCCATCGCGGTTTACGGCGGTACGCTGAAATTCACCGGCGGACATATAAATGCCGGAATGTGCGACCTCTATAACGGGGTGAAGCTGACCGAGCTCATCCCCGAGGGCTATGCCTACCGCCGTTACGACGGTATCGGAACGGAGTTTTCCGGGAGAAGTTGGGTTCCCCGCACGGACGCCGAAAACAGAACCGGCTGGGCGGCCGCCGGGCGGTATGACCTTGCCGTGATGAAATGCGAGCACGCCGGTATGGATGCGGACGGCAACTGCCCGTATTGCGGACTGAAAATAGCGGCAGCGATCACAAAGCCCGGTGTTTTCAGGGGATATACAGATATCAATGAGGCAATTTCCGATGCGCAAAGCGATGAAAATTACGGCTGCGCCCTTACCCTTTGCAATGGCGAAGTCAGGTCTTTAACGCTGAGTAAAGGACGGCTGGCCCTTGAAATTCGGGGCGCCGCTGTCGACTATTGCACAATTAGCGGAGCGGATGTAACCATAGACCGCAATATGGACGCATGGGTCACCTTTACCGGCGGAAAGCTCAGCATTACGGGAGGTACATTCACCAATTATGTTAGCCTGAAAAGTAGTGAGGCTCGTATCTCCGGCGGTCAGTTCGCAGATATCGACATGACGGAAAACTCCAAAGTCAGCGTCCTTGCCGACTATCTGGGGGAGGGCCGTGCCTTCGCCGATAAGGACAGCGGCGACATCGTAAACGGGTATGTGACCAGGCTTAAAAATGTCACGGTCCTACCCCATGCGCATGACTGCCGCTGGGATACCGAAACCCACGAAAAGAACTGCGTCTGCGGCTATGTGGAGGCAACCGACAGTGACGCGCCGGTAATCTCCGGCATTGAAAACGGAACGACCTATTACGGCGCTGCCGAATTCACCGTGACCGACGATAACGACTTTACCGTAACGGTGGACGGCAACCCCGTACTGCCCGAAAACGGCAGGTTTACCCTCGTGCCGGACAATGAGCAGCACACGATCGCGGCAACGGATGCTGCGGGCAATACTGCCGTCATTGCCGTCAGCGTGATGAAGCTATACAGCGTTACGCTGCCGAGCGGCGCGGGCTTCACCGCCACCGGTGCGAATACGGCCGGTCACGGCACCGACTATACATTCAAGGTGGACATTGCAGAGGGCTATTCCAAGACCGGAAGCTACCGGGTTCTTGTAAACGGCTCTGCGGTGGACGGCATTATGGGTGATGAAACCGGCGACACCTTCCTGCTCACCGGCGTGAGCGGCAGCATGACCATCACCGTGGAGGGTGTGGCGGATATTACTCCGCCTGCGGCGGAAATCGCAGTCGGCACCAATAAGTTCAGCTCCTTTATGAACACGATCACCTTCGGCCTGTTCTTTAAGAAAACCCAGACCGTGACCGTGACGGCATCGGATGTGGGCAGCGGCCTTTCCAAGGCGGAATATCTGCTTTCCGAGACCGCATTTGAGGATAAGGACGCGATTGCCGGCAACTGGACGGAGCTGACGCTCACAGAGGGCACGGCGGCCTTTAGCATTGAGCCGAGCAGAAAGGCGTATGTCTATCTCCGCGTGACAGATGTGAGCGGCAACATTACCGTTATCAATTCCGACGGCGTGGTGGTCTACACCGATGCCGAGGCGATCACCGAGGCAGTCAGCTTTACGAAGCTTGACAGCGCGGATGTTTCCTTCCGTGTCAGCCTTAACGGCAATACTGTGGCGGCGCTGTATAACGGGGACACACGCATTGACAGCAGCAGCTACACGGTATCCGCCGACGGAACCGTAACTCTTAAAAACAGTTACCTTTCCGGTCTTGCCGCAGGTGAATATGCGCTCCGTGTGGCCTATAACCCCCTGGGTGAGGAATACAGGTCGGGTGATGAGCCTGCCATGACATCGGTGAAATTGACCGTGGGTAAGAAAACACCGAGCATCCATCATGCGCCGGACGATGCAAAGAATTACGACGGAAAGCCGATAGACGCTCCGACCTTTAACACCGACTCCGACGGCGCTTGGGCGGTTGAATACAAGTCTGCAGGGGCGGATGATTCGGCCTATACCGCAGCCGCGCCGAAGAAGGTCGGCAAGTATATAATCCGTATTACCACGGCCGAGACCGACACATGCAAGGCGGCTTCCTCCACGATGACCTTTGAAATTAAGCCCAGAGAGGTGACTATCTCCGGCGTTGCGGTCAGTGACAAGGTCTACGACGGCAACGCAAACGCAAAGATCACCGCCGCCGGAGTAATAGACGGGCTGGTTGACGGCGATAAGGTCTCTATTGTCACCGGCAAGGCACTGTATGATGATAAAAATGTCGGCAGCGGCAAGACGGTCACATTCTATGACTTTGCCCTATCGGGAGAGGACGCTGCAAACTATGTGCTGTCGGCGCAGCCTGCAAGCACTACGGCAAGTATTTCTGCCAGGGAACTGACGATTAAGAACCTTGCGGTCAAGGATAAGCAGTACGATGGCAAAAACTCAGCCGAGATCGACGGCACACCTGCACTTGTGGGTATGGTCGACGGCGATGTACTTGAGCTTGTGAACGGCGTTCCCACCTTTGACAGTGTGACGGTCGGCAATAACATCCCGGTCAGCTTTACGGCGTTTACGCTCTCCGGCGACAGTGTGACCGTCGGCAACTACACGCTCACTCAGCCGACCGGCATTACGGCGAGCATCGTGGAATATTCTGCTGACGGCAGCGAGTATGAGGTAAATTCCAACGACTGGATCAATAAAGACTTTGTTATCACGGCAAAAGCGGGCTACAAGCTCGGCCTGACCGATACGGCAAACGGCGAGTGGGCAGATTCCCTTACGGAATCGGAGGAAACCGATAACGGAAAGCTGACCTTCTTCGTGAAGAACACCGAAACCGGAGCTATTTCTGCGGCAGTTACCGAGAACTACAAGATCGACAAGACCGCGCCGACCGGTGAGGTTAAGCTGAACGAACGCACGGCGTTCCAGAAGTTTATCAACAAGATTACCTTCGGCCTGTTCTTTAAGGACGATGTCAATGTCAAGCTGACGGCAGAGGACGACGCCTCCGGTGTGAAGTCTGTGCTGTACTTCAAGTCCGATAAAGTGCTTACTGACAATGAGGTTCGTGCAATCACCGATTGGACGGATAACAGCGACTTCGACATTGAGGCAAAGGATATGGATAAATTCATTATCTATGTCCGCATTGAAGACAATGCCGGAAATGTCACCTTTATCGGCTCGGACGGTGCGACCTTTGATACCGCCGCACCCGAAATCGTCAGCATCGAGAACGGCAAGACCTATTATGTGACTAAGAAGGTCGCGATCGACGACGAAAACCTTGAGTCGGCAACGCTGAACGGCGAGTCCGTTGAGGAGATATTCCTCCTTGTCGGCGACACGGAGGCGACATATTTCATCCGTGCGGTGGATAAGGCAGGTAATGTGACGGAGTATACGGTCTATATGAAGCCGCTTTCGTCCGTCACCGATGCTGTTTCCGGTATCACGGTCGGCAATGTCAGGTCGAGCAATGCGGAGACGATATCCGCAGTCGAACGGCAGATACTGGATATTGCCGAGGCATTTGACGACGGCGAATCCACCGAGGCGGAATGGAACAAGCTGACCGAGGCGGCTGCAAAGTGCAAGGACCTGAATAAACGCATCACAGAGGTTGCGGATGAGATCTCCCGTCTGATCGACACCATGAACGGCTACGATATCGACAAAGTGACGAGTGCCGACAAGGCGGACATTGAAAAACTGATTGCCGATACCGACACGCTACTTTCCGGCTACAACCTGACGGACGCGGAAAGAGCTGCTCTTGAAGCTCTGAAGGGCACGGCGCGTGCGCTCCTTGACCGCATTGCAGCGGCAAAGGGCGCTGCCGAGGACGATGAAATCACTTCGGTCAAGGATATTACAAAGGACAATGTAAAGCTCCGGGACAAAGAACCTCTTGAAAAGGCGGAAAAGGCTTTGGAGGGCGCTCTGCGTGACTTCGGCGGCAACTATACCGAAGGAGAAAGCAAGAACCTTGGAGAGAAGCTTGAAGCCGTGAAAGCGGCGCTGGCTGCCATCGGCAACGCCGAAAAGGCGGCGGAGGAAATCAACAAGCTGCCCTCTGCGGATGACGCCAAGCTCAGCGACAAGAGTGCGCTCGACCGAGTGAAGGTGATCGTTGACGGGCTTACCGAGAACGAGAAAGCTATGCTCGGCAAGGATGCTCTGGGCAAACTCGATGCGCTGGCTGAGAAGATCAAGGCGCTTGCGGAGGAAGCAAATTCACCGGGGACGGGAGATGCAAGCACTCTGACTCTGTGGATCGCTCTGCTCTTTGTCAGCGGCGGCGCTGTGACCGGCGCTGTGGCTGCAAACAAAAAGAAAAACCGCTCCGTGAAATAACGGGCGGCAGGAGAGGCAAGTAAAAGTAACCGGTAAACCTATTCGCAGCGTACGCATCGGCATGGAACTTTGCCGTGATAATCAATTCCGAACGGAGGGAAGAAGATGAAAACAGAGAAAAACCTACTCACAGGCACACTGTTGGCCCTTTGCACCGTACTCTTGTCACTTTGCATCGTGCTGGCCATAGGATGGAGCAAAGCGGCAAAAGGCAACGCCGCACTGCCGGAGGTGCGCAATAACGGCACGGCGATCCAGTGGAAATACAGCGGTGAAGCCGATTGGCGCGACCTGGTGGCCCTTGCCGAGCTGCGGGGGGCTGCCGGGGAAGCCGGCAAGGACGGAGCTGGCGGCGAGAATGGCACCGACGGCAAGAACGGAATAAACGGTACGAACGGCAAAGATGGAATTAACGGCGTTGACGGAAAAGACGGTGCCGACGGCAAGGACGGCAAGGACGGAATTGCCGGCACAAACGGCAAGGACGGCATTAACGGCGTTGACGGTAAAAACGGTATCGACGGTAAAGATGGCATAAACGGCAAAAGCATAGAGGTGCAGCGCGCCGCAACCCACATCCAGTGGCGCTATGAGGGCGACGAGTGGCGGAACCTTGTGGCGATAGCCGATATTACAGGCCCCGCCGGGCAGAAAGGTGCAGACGGAGCAAACGGAAAGACACCGGAGTTCCGTGTTAATGAAAACACCCTGCAGTGGCGTTACACCGGCGACGAAATCTGGCTGAACCTGTACGATCTTTCCATTCTGAAGGGGCTTGACGGTGAGGACGGTGTTGACGGCAAAGACGGCAACACCCCCTTCATCGGCGAGAACGGCAACTGGTGGATCGGAACGACCGATACGGGAGTGAAAGCCGCAGGTGTTAACGGCGAAAAGGGAGATAAAGGAGACACCGGCGAAAAAGGTGACAAGGGAGATAAAGGTGATAAAGGCGACAAGGGCGATGCCGGTCAGAACGGCGGAAGCTCCGGGTATTTTCATGCAAAAGCGTCAACAGGGGTGGCTACTCTTCAAAACCATCCTGCAAGAATTGAATTTAATGAAAAAATAAACAGAGGCGGCCTGATTTCAGCTTCCGGAAATGAAGTTATGCTGAAAAAGGGGCACATATACAATATCGTCATAAGCGGCTCTCTGGGAGTCAGCTCAAATGCTACCGGCAACACCGGTTATTATGGCATCCAAATGACAGACAGCAGTGAGGATGCAGATTTTTGCAGGAATATCACACGCATAAAAAGAGATGGAACAAAACTTCCGTATAGTAACGACTATCATTCCTTTAACTTCAACAGAATGTATGACGCATCAGCCAAGGATATAACATTGAAATTTTTATTTGAGCAATCGGAATACAATACACTTCTTATGGAGTTCATCGGCACCATTACCATAACCGCTCTTGACTGAGCCGACATACACGAAAACGGAGGTAATAGAATATGAAAAAACGAATACTTAGTATCCTGCTCGCCCTATGTATGCTGTTCTGTCTTACGCCGATAAGCGTATTTGCCGAGGAGGTTGGGGCATGGGGCTCTGCTGCGATACAGCTTGGCGCAGACACACTGAATAAAACTGTAAACACAGAGATCGCACCGACTGTGTATTTCGGACAAAACCATGAAAATAATCCCGCTGCATGGCGAGTTATCGGTTATGACGGAAACGGTGTTACAAGCGCACAAGGGGATATTACCCTGCTTGCGGCATATAATATGGGTTGGTCAAAGTTTGGCTCGAGTGCCGCTTATGCAGACAGCGATTTGAAAACCGCAATAGACGCGCTTGCAGAAAAGCTGACATCGAAAGAAACCGATGCAGTTCAAAAACAGACGCTTGCAAGCGGAAGTTACAACAGAGAAAATACCGACTGTGTATCTGGCACACAAGTGAATAACGCTGTATTCTGGCCGCTTTCCACAGCGGAAGCGTCTGCGGTAAATAATGATCTGCGAATTGCGGATAGAGAACATCAAATGTGGGCATCAAGCTATTGGTGGTTGCGCTCTCCAGGCGCAAAGGATCGCGATGTTGCCTCTGTGGACGGTTTTGCTAATATCGACCACGATGGGATAGATATCAGCAATATATGGGGTGTTCGTCCCGCTTTTAAATTAAATCTGAACTCTGTCCTTTTTGCATCTGCTGCCGTGGGCGGAAAGCCTGACGGAGGATTGACCGAAGTTTCCAAATACAGCGGAAACGAATGGAAATTGACGCTTTTAGATAGCAGCCGCAATTTTGCCGTAACGGAAAAAGCTGTCAGCGGCGACCCCGGCGATACCGTTACGCTGCATTACACCGGGGCGACCGGAGGGCTAAATGAATATATCTCCGCCATCATTGCGGATAGCAGCGGCGCACGGTATTACGGCAGAGTAGCACAGCCTACTGCCGAAAGCGGAACGGTTGAAATCAAAATCCCGTCCGGCCTTGCACCGGGCAGCTATACCCTGAAGGTCTTCAGCGAACAGTATAACGGCGATTATAATACCGATTACGCAAGTAATTTCACAGACATTGCGCTGACGGTGGAAAATCAGCCTGACGAGCAGTTTACCCTCGCCCCCGGCGGCAGATATTATTTTGACCTTTCGGCGATGAATATTCCCGGCACGACAAACAGCAATCTGCCGGACAAAACGCTGCATTATGTGCCGTTTACATATGTGGGTACGGTGGATGCCTATTCGATGGAAAATGAAACCGATACCGCCAAGCAGCCCTACGAGCACAGCCTTTTTATTGCGGACTATAACGTGAAATGTTCTTTGCAGCGGGAGACGTTGGCAGAAATGAACCTGATTTATGGCCAGACCTATACAGCGAGTAACGTGAACTATACGCTCCGCGCCCCATCTGTTGGAGACCATCACCGTAATGAAGGAGAAGGCTCTGGTCTTGCACCAATTGACAATGAATGGGATACGATCTATCAGAAGTCAGCCGATTATATCAAAAACTGGTATAAAATGCGCTCTTTCGGCCAGGATATAGGTACTGGGAATGTCGAGGGAATGTATCTATCTCGTGGTGGACACTTCGCTGCACAGGCTACATTTTGGGCAAGGCCAACCCTTCCGGAGCGGGACATTGGTTTCCGCCCCGTCCTTGAGCTGCCGACAGATCTTGCCGCCGACAGTCTGAAAGTCGTTACCCTTGCCCTTGGCGGCGGCAAATTGGGGAATAGCTCCGAGGATATTCAAATCATCGTGAAAAACGGCAGCGAGTTTACCGCGCCTGCGTCCGACGGCCTGACCCGCCCGGACGGAAATACAGGCCGCTACTTTATGTGGCTTGGCAGCGATGGAAACCTGTACGCACCCGGCGACAGCGTTCCGGCGCTTGTAACCACGCTGACGGCGCAGTGGAAAGACACCGAAAAGCCCACGGGCGAAATTATCATAGGTGCCAATAAATGGCAGGAATTCCTGAATAAGCTCACCTTCGGCCTGTTCTTTAAGGATACGCAGACGGTGACGATAAACGCCGCCGACAACAGCGGAACCGTGTTTGTCTCTTATCTGGTGACCGATCGGGATCTTTCCGAAGAGGAACTGAAATCCCTCGTATTCAGCGGGTACGAGGAGCCGTTCCACATAGACCCCAACGGGGAGTATATTGTTTATGCAATGCTCGTTGACGCGAGCCTGAACATAACATACCTTCGCTCCGACCGCGTAACGCTTGACAATGTTCGGCCGGTGATCGGCGGCATTGAGGACGGCAAGACCTACTGCGAGGCGCAGACGGTCACCATTGACGAAAAATATGTGGACACCGTCACCGTAAACGGCACGGCGGTCACGCTTGACGAAAACGGCAGCTTTGTCCTTACTCCGGCAGACGGCGGGCAGAAGATCGTTGTCACCGACAAGGCCGGCAATATTGCCGAAATGACCGTGACGGTCAACGACGGGCATACCGGCGGCACAGCCACCTGCACCGAAAAAGCGGTATGCGAGGTCTGCGGCAAAGCTTACGGAGAGCCTGACCCGAAGAATCACACCGACCTGAAGTATATTCCCGCCAAGGCGGCCACCGAGGATGCCGAGGGCAATATCGAGTATTGGTACTGCAAAGGTTGCGGAAAGTATTACAGTGACAAAGACGGCACCAAGGAAATCACCAAGGCCGACACCGTAACGGCGAAGCTGCCGAAGACTCCCCCCACCGGCGACACAAGCAGCCTTTCCTTGTGGCTTGTCCTGATGCTTGCCGGCGGCGGTGCAGCCACCGGCGCAGCGGCCCTCAGCAGAAAGAAAAAGCACGACAGATAACGGAATATACCCCTTACCCCTTTTCCCCGGCAAAGCAAAAGCGTCGTAGCAATACGGCGCTTTTGCGACTGTCGAAAAACCCTCCGGGTTTTTCCGACAAAAGGC
>ERZ1504796.161-NODE-161-length-10775-cov-2.707463_pt1 | contig 10775 bp, 6 predicted proteins | sample MGYA00571812_ERZ1504796 | MGnify/ENA primary metagenome ERZ1504796 (study PRJEB39906, sample SAMEA3182075) | gut metagenome | biome: human; feature: gut; material: Stool; isolation source: human stools | place: Canada | collected 2012-03-14 ... | reverse complement strand
GCGCCGCTGCGCGGAGATCGGAGAGCTGCTGACCGTGCCGGAGATCTACGGCGACGCGAAGGAGCTGCGGAGGCTCACGCAGGAGCAGAAGGAGCTTGAGCCGGTCGCGCAGTGCTACGAGGACTATCGCCGCGCGGAGCGGACCATCGCTGAGGCGACGGAGCTGCTCTCCGATGCCGAGCTGCGCGACATGGCGCAGGAGGAGCTGCGGCAGGCGAAGGCGGACAAGGAGCGGCTTTATGAGGAGCTGCGCGTGCTGCTCCTGCCGCGCGACCCGAACGACGGGAAAAACGTCATCATGGAGCTGCGCGGCGGCGTGGGCGGCGAGGAGAGCGCGCTCTTCGCGGCGGACCTCTACCGTATGTACTCCATGTACGCCGAAAAGCACGGCTGGAAGATCGAGCTTTTGAACTACAACGACACGGAGCTGGGCGGTGTAAAGGAAGCTGACTTTATCCTCAACGGCGCGGGTGCGTGGTCAAGACTGAAGTTTGAAAGCGGCGTCCACCGCGTGCAGCGCGTACCGGAGACAGAGAGCGGCGGGCGCGTCCACACCTCCACCGCCACGGTCGCGGTGCTGCCGGAGATGGAGGAGGTCGACGTCGACCTCCGGCCGGAGGACATTGAGATGCAGGTCTACCGCTCCTCGGGCGCGGGCGGACAGCACGTCAACAAGACGAGCTCCGCCGTGCGGCTGATCCACAAGCCGACGGGCATCGTCGTGGCGTGTCAGGAGGAGCGTTCGCAGGTGCAGAACCGCGCGAAGTGTATGCAGATGCTTGCGAGCAAGCTCTATGAAATGGAGCGTGAGCGTGTGGAGAGCGCCGTGACGAACGAGCGCCGCGCGCAGGTCGGCACCGGGATGCGCAACGAGCGCATCCGTACCTACAACTTCCCGCAGAACCGCGTCACCGACCACCGCTTGACGGGGGACAGCAAGAATTTCAACATCGACGCCGTCATCAACGGCGACCTTGACCCGATCATTGACGCGCTGACCATGCAGGCGCAGGCAGAAAAGCTGCGCGAGAGCACGGAGAGCTGAGCGCTTCAGACGCACAGAAGGGGGAACCTTTTTGAACACCCGATACTTTACCATCACCGATCCTGCGCGGGAGAGCGCGGCGGTCGAACAGGCCGCGGACATTTTGCGCCGCGGCGGGCTGCTCGCCATCCCGACCGAGACGGTCTACGGCCTCGGCGCGGACGGACTGAATGCGGACGCTGTGCGGCACATTTTTGAGGCCAAGGGCCGCCCGCAGGATAACCCGCTCATCCTGCACATCCCCGACGCGAGCTGGCTCGCGCGCTACTGCAAGGACGTGCCGGAGACGGCGTACCGCCTTGCCGGGCGCTTCTGGCCCGGGCCGCTGACGATGATACTGCCGAAGGCGGACTGCGTGCCGCTCGTCACCACCGGCGGGCTGGACACCGTCGGGATGCGCTGCCCCGATCACGCGGTGACGCGCGCGATCATCGCGGCCGCAGGCGTTCCGGTCGCCGCGCCGAGCGCCAACACCTCGGGCCGCCCGAGCTGTACGACCGCCGCGCATGTCCGCGAGGACATGGACGGCAGGATCGACGGCGTGGTGGACGGCGGGCCGTGCCGTGTGGGCGTGGAGTCGACCATCATCGACCTGACCTGCACGCCGCCGCGCCTGCTGCGCCCGGGCGGGCTGCCGCTCGAGGAGCTGCGCGCCGTGCTCGGCGAGGTGGCGGTGGATAAGGCGGTCACGCAGCAGATGGCGGCGGGGGAGAAGCCCCGCGCACCGGGCATGAAGTACCGTCACTACGCACCAAAGGCGCCCGTCACGGTCGTCACCGGCTCGCCCCGCGCGAGCGCGCGGCGGCTGCTCGCCGCGCTCGGCGCGCGGGACGGCGTGATCTGCTTCGACGAGTTCGCGCCGCTCTTTGCGGGGCACATCGTTCACCGGCTCGGCGCGAGCGGCGATAAGCTCGCGCAGTCGCAGCACGTTTTTGACGCGCTGCGCACCTTCGATGCGACGGACGTGCCCGCCATCTGGGCGCAGTGTCCCGACAGCGCGGGGCTTGGCCTCGCCGTCGGCAACCGGCTGAAAAAGGCCGCCGGCTTCCACACGGAGGAGGCGGACGGCGCCTTTGTCCTCGGCATCACCGGCGGCACCGGCGCGGGTAAGACCACGCTGCTGCGCGCGCTGGAAAAGCGCGGCGCGCTGGTGCTCGACTGCGACGCGGTGTACCACGAAATGCTCCGGAATGACGCGCCGCTGCGCGCCGACCTGACCGACGCGTTCGGCGATGTCTTCGCCCCCGACGGCGGATTGGACCGGCAAAAGCTGGGCAATATAGTATTCGGCGACGCCGGCGCGCTCGCGCAGCTCGACACCATCATCTTCCGCCATCTGCCCCGCGCGCTCGCGCGGCGCATGGAGGAAAGCGGCGCGCGGCTCATCGCGCTCGACGCCATCAAGCTCGTGGAGAGCGGCCTCGGCGCGATTTGCGACGTGACCGTCGCGGTCACCGCGCCGGAGGAGGTGCGCGTGCGCCGCATCATGACGCGCGACGGCATCTCCGAGGACTACGCCCGCGCCCGTGTGCGTGCGCAGCGCAGCGAGGAGGCGTTCCGCGCGGACTGCGACGCGGTCTTTGAAAACAACTACCCGACTCCCGCGCAGGCTGCGTTTGCCGCGGAGGAGTTTCTGGATACCATTATTAAAAAATCCAAGGAGGAATGAACCATGGCAGAGAAGAAAAAGAACGAGTGGGCGGAGAAGCTCGCTTATGCGCCGAAAAACGGCTATGAGCGCCTGAGCGCTGAGGAGGAGCGGGCAATGCACGCCTACTGCGAGGACTACAAGGATTTCCTTGACCACGGCAAGACCGAGCGGCTGTGCGTGGAGCACTGCATCGAGCTGGCCAGCGCGCGCGGCTTCGCGCCCTACGAGAAGGGCATGGCGCTCAAGACGGGCGATAAAGTCTACTATAACAACAGGGGTAAAGCAATTATGCTTGCGGTCATCGGCGAGCAGAACCTCAGCCACGGCGCGAACATCGGCGCGGCGCACACCGACGCGCCCCGCCTGGACCTCAAGCCCCGCCCGCTCTACGAGGAAGCCGAGATGGCCTATCTCAAGACGCACCATTACGGCGGCATCCGCAAGTACCACTGGGTGACCATCCCGCTCGAGCTGCACGGCGTGGTCGTGCGCGGCGACGGTTCCACGGTCGCCGTCCACATCGGCGCGGACGAGGGCGACCCGCAGTTCATCATCAACGATCTGCTGCCGCACCTCGGCCGCGAGCAGGGCAAAAAGCCGCTCAACGAGGCCATTCCCAGCGAGAGCCTGAACCTGCTCGTCGGCGGCCGTCCGCTCGCGGGCGAGGACTGCTCGGACCGCTTCAAGCTCAACGTCCTCAAGCTCCTCAATGAGAAGTACGGCATCGTGGAGGAGGATCTTATCTCCGCCGAGCTGGAGGTCGTGCCCGCCGGCAAGGCGCGCGACATCGGCTTCGACCGCAGCTTCATCGCTTCCTACGGTCACGACGACCGCGTGTGCGCCTACGCGGAGCTCGCGGGCATCTTCGACGCGAAAAGCCCGAAGCGCACCGCCGTGTGCATCTTCGCGGACAAGGAGGAGATCGGCTCCGAGGGCGTTTCCGGTATGCTCTCGCAGGCGTTTGACAAGTTCATGGCGGACCTGTGCGAGGCGCAGGGCGTCGCGCTGCGCGACTGTCTGGCAAACTCCTTCTGCCTGAGTGCGGACGTGACCGCCGCCTACGACCCGAACTTTGCCGACGTGTACGATAAGCGCAACGCCGCCTTTGTCAACTACGGCGTGGGTCTTTGCAAGTACACCGGCGCGGGCGGCAAGTCCGGTGCCTCCGACGCCTCTGCCGAGGTCGTGGGCCGCGTGCGTAAGCTGCTCAACGACAACGGCGTGTTCTGGCAGATGGCCGAGCTCGGCAAGACCGACGCGGGCGGCGGCGGCACGGTCGCCAAGTTCATGGCGCAGCGCAACATCGACACGCTCGACGCGGGCGTTCCCGTGCTCTCCATGCACGCGCCTTATGAGACGGTCGCCAAGCTCGACTGCTATATGACCTACAAGACCATGCGCGTGATCTTTGAGCAGAATTGACGAAAAAACGGCAGGGTGACCACCCTGCCGTTGTCATGCTGTTAGGTTAATGTAAAGAATCTGTAACTTTGCTTGTTTCCGCGCTTAGAGCGTGGTACACTGAGTGTTAAGAAATACAGAAAAGGAAGTTTTGCCATGACGAAGCTCTATACCGACACCTCGGCCAATCTGCCGCTCGCGCTGCTGCGCGAGTACGATATCGCGGTCATTCCGTTTTCCTACACGGTCAACGGCGTGGCGGAGGACTACAACGAGGAGACGGACTTCGACGGCAAGGCCTTCTACGACGCCATGCGCCGGGGCGCCGAGGTCAAGACCTCAATGGTCAACCCCGCAACGGCGGCGGCGTTCTTTGAACGCGCGCTCGCGCAGGGCGACGATGTGCTCTACGTCGGTATGTCCGGCGGCATCAGCGGCACGGCGCACGCCGCGGCGCTCGCGGCGGAGGAGCTGCGGGAAAAATATCCTCGCGCCAAAATCATGACCATCGACACCTACGCCGCCTCGCTCGGCGAGGGCCTGCAGGTGCTCGAGGCGGCGGAGCTGCTGCGCGCGGGCAAGAGCTTTGAGGAGGTCGGTGACCGCATTCTCACGCGCCGCCCCCACATGTGCCAGTTCTTCACGGTGGACGACCTTGCGTACTTAAAGCGCGGCGGCCGCATTTCGAGCGCGACGGCGCTGATCGGCACAGTACTGAGCATCAAGCCAATCCTGCGCGGCGACGAGACGGGCCACATCGTTTCCTGCGGCAAGGTGCGCGGGAATAAGAAGGCCTACGCCGAGCTGGCGGACTATTTCGACAAGCGCGCGCTGGATAAGACCGCGCGCATCGGCATCGCCCACGCGGACAACCGCGAGGGGACGGACTATCTGCTCGGTCTTCTGCGCGAAAGGGGCTTTACCGGCGAATGCCTCGAGGTCTACTACGAGCCGGTCACCGGCGCGCACGTCGGCCCCGGCACGGTGGCGCTCTTTTTCTACGGCACGGAAAAATAACGGGATACATAGCGGGAAAGCATACGGCGCGCCGTATGCTTTCCCATTTTTCTGCAAATCCTACCTTGTGAGAAAAGAGGAGGGATGCGCCATGACGGAACCGACAAAGCCGAACGAGAACGAGGAGCAGAGGTCTGCGCCCGAGCAGACGCCGCCCATGCAGCCCATCGTGGATATGGGAGCCGTGACCACGCGCACCGCGCGCGGCACGGTCTACTGCCTGACGGTCGTCGGGCAGATCGAGGGCCACAGCCTGCTGCCCAACACCGTGAAAACGACCAAGTATGAGCACGTTCTGCCGCTGCTCGCGGCGCTCGACGAGAGCGAGGAGATCGACGGTGTGCTGCTGCTCCTCAACACCTGCGGCGGCGATGTGGAGGCGGGGCTTGCCATCGCCGAGCTGATCGCGGGCATGAGGAAGCCGACCGTTTCGCTCGTGCTCGGCGGGGGACACTCCATCGGTGTGCCGCTGGCCGTCGCGCCGAAGCGCTCGCTCATCGCACCGAGCGCGTCCATGACCGTCCACCCCATCCGCACGAACGGAACGCTCATCGCCGCGCCGCAGACCTATCACTATTTCGACCGCCTGCAGGAGCGCATCGTGCGCTTTGTGACGAAGAATTCCGGCATATCCGAGAAAAAGCTGCTCGCGCTCATGCTGGCCGCCGAGGACATGGCCGCCGACGTCGGCAGCATCCTCTACGGTGAGGAGGCGGTGGCGGACGGACTCATCGACCGTGTCGGCACGCTCGCAGATGCCTACGAGGAGCTTTACGCGCTCATCGCCGAGGCCCGTGCGGCGACGAAGCCGCGGCGGAGACGCGCGGCGCAGGAAAAATGAAGCGAAAAGACGCCCGACGGGCGTCTTTTTTACACTCTGTTCATCATTCGCTCTTGAAAAACGAGGGGGAAAATGGTATAGTACATAAGTTAAAATATGTCTTTTTCTGCCTATTTTTACTCCCTTGCACAAAGGAGATCACGGAATGTACTTAAAAGCGCTCGAAATTCAAGGATTTAAGAGCTTTCCCGATAAAACCGTATTGAACTTCGGTGAGGATATCACCGCCATCGTCGGCCCCAACGGCAGCGGCAAGTCCAACGTGTCGGACGCGATCCGCTGGGTCATGGGCGAGCAGTCGAGCAAATCGCTGCGCGGCGCGAAGATGGAGGACGTCATCTTCGGCGGCACGGAAAAGCGCAGCCAGATGGGCTTCGCGCAGGTGACGCTCGTGCTCGACAACACCGAGCACATCTTCCCCCGAATGGAGGAGAGCGAGGTCGCCGTCACCCGCCGGTATTACCGCAGCGGCGAGAGCGAGTACTACATCAACAAGCAGAGCGTGCGCCTGCGCGACGTGAACGAGCTGTTCATGGATACCGGCATGGGCCGCGAGGGCTATTCCATCGTCGGTCAGGGCAAGATCGACGAGATATTGTCGGTCAAGAGCGCCGACCGCCGCGAGATCTTCGAGGAGGCGGCGGGCATCTCCAAGTTCCGCCACCGCAAGGAGGAGACGGAGCGCAAGCTCGAGCGCACGGAGGAGAACCTCGTGCGCATCAACGACAAGATCGCCGAGCTGGAGCTGCAGGTCGGGCCGCTGCGCTCGCAGGCGGAGAAGGCGAAGAAATATCTGATCCTCCGCGACGAGCTGCGCACGCTGGAGATCTCCGTCTGGCTCGAAAACCTGGACAAGATCAAGACCGATTCCATCAAGCTCAACACCGACTACGCGCTTGCCCAGCAGGAGCTGGAGCGCGCGAACGCCGCGCTGGACGAGCTGTACGCCGCCTCTGAGCAGTTTGCGGAAAAGGCACACGCGAACGACATGGAGCAGGAGCGCCTGCGCACCGAGTGCGCCGAGCTGGACGCGAAGCGCAGCGAGGAGGACGCCGCTGTGGCGGTGCTGCGCACGGGCATCGAGCACAACCGCGCGAGCATCGAGCGCGTGGAGAACGACCTGCGCGACCAGTCGGGCCGCGCGGAGAGCCTGACCGCGCAGATCGCTGCGAAGCACGCGCGCATCGAGGAGCTTGCCGCGCAGGCGGCGGAGCTCGAGGAGGAGCTTCGCACCTTCCTCGCGCAGGCGGAGGAGCTTGCCCGCACGGCCGGCGAGGCTGGCAGCGAGGTCGAGGCTCTGCGCGCGAGGGAAGCGCTGGCGGCCTCCGACGCGGCGGACTGCCGCGCGGACGTGAGCGCGATAAACGCGGGCCTTGCCGAGCTGACCGAGCGCCGCACGGCGCTTGAAGCGGAGAGCGAGAGCGTGGACGGTCAGCTGACCGAGAAGCGCAGGGCTGCGTCCGCGTCCCGCCGCGCCCTTGAGGAGGCGCAGGAGGAGGCCGACGCCGTGCGCAACATCATCTCCGGCCATACCCTCAAGATGGAGGGGCGCGTCAAGCGCGAGGAGACGGCGCGGCAGAAGAGCATCGACCTCACGATGGAAAAGAACAACCTTGACTCCCGCATCCACCTTCTGAGCGAGATGGAAAAAGAGTACGAGGGCTTCAATAAGGCGGTCCGTCTGATCATGCAGGCGGCGGAGAAGAACGCGCTGCGCGGCGTGCACGGGCCGGTCGCCAACCTGATGACGACCGACAAGCGCTATGCCGTCGCCATCGAGATCGCTCTCGGCGCGGGGATGCAGAACGTGGTCGTGGACCGCGAGGAGGACGCCAAGAGCGCCATCAACTTCTTAAAGCAGCGCGACGGCGGCCGCGCGACCTTCCTGCCGCTGACCGCCATCCGCGGAGACGTGCTGCGTGAGGCGGGCGTCGAGCGCGAGTACGGCTACGTCGGCGTCGCGTCGCAGCTTGTGCAGTTCGATAAGCGGTACACGGAAATTTTCAACAATCTGCTCGGCCGCACCGTCGTGGTCGAGGATATGGACTGCGGCATCGCCATCGCGAGAAAGTACAGCAATCGTTTCCGCATCGTCACGCTCGACGGGCAGGTCTTGAACCGCGGCGGCAGCATGACCGGCGGCTCGGTGAGCCGCAGCGCGGGCATTTTGAGCCGCGCCAACGAGCTCAAGGAACTGACTGCCCGGCGGGAGGCCTTAACGGAGAAGCTCGATGCCGCGCTCCGCGAGGCGGACGAGGCCAAGCGCGACCTGAACGCCGCGCAGTATGAGCTGGACGTCGCGCGCGAGCAGCAGCGCGGCGCGGAGGACGCGGTGCTCCGCCTGACGGGCGAAAAGAAGCAGTACGATATGCTGCTCGAATCGCTCCGCGCGCGGGAGAGCGACATCGCCGCCGAGCTCGAGAGCATCACCGCGCGCACGGAGGAGCTGAAAAAGGCAGCCGCCGCCCGCGAGGAGGAGATCAAAAAGCACGAGGCCGAGGCCGCACGCTGCCGTGCGGAGAGCGAGGAAAAGCTCGCCGGCCAGAACGAGCTCCAACGTGACAGCGCGCACCTCGGCGACGAGATCGCCGCGCGCAAGAGCACGCTTGCGGGCTTTACCGCCGAGCGGGAGACGACCGAACGTGCGCTGGGCGACCTCGAGACGCTCGCCCAGCAGATGCGCGGCGACGAGGACGGACGCCGTGCGCTCATCGAGGACTACCGCGCGAAGATCAAGGCCGCGGAGGAGGAGATCGCGCAGCATGACGCGGTGACCGCATCTCTGCGCGCCGACGCCGAGAAGCGCAGGGCGGAGCTGGCGGAGCTGGCGGAGGCCAAGCTGACGCTTGAGGGCGAGCGCAGCGCGAACGACCGCAGATACCGCGAGTGCAATGAGCTGCTCTCTCAGACACAGGCTGCTGCGGGCAGGCTCGAGCAGAAGCGTGTTACCGCCGCGATGGAGGAAAAGCAGATATTGGATAAGCTCTGGGAGAGCTACGAGCTGTCCCACTCTGCGGCGCAGGAGCAGCGCATCGAGCTGGAGAGCGTGCCGAAGGCGAGCCGCCGCATCAATGAATTGAAGCGCGAGATCAACGGCCTCGGCAATGTCAACGTCGGCGCCATCGAGGAATTCGACCGCGTGAACACGCGCTATACCTACCTCACCGGACAGCGCGACGATGTGGAAAAGGCCAAGGAGGAGCTGCTGGGCGTCATTGAGAACATCACGAGCGAGATGACGGTCATCCTCAAGGAGCAGTTCGCTCTCATCCGCGAGAGCTTTCAGGAGACCTTCCTCGAGCTCTTCGGCGGTGGTAAGGCCACGCTCGAGCTGGAGGACGAGAACGCCGTGCTCGACTGCGGCATCGAGATCAAGGTCCAGCCGCCGGGCAAGGCGCTCAAGACGCTCTCGCTGCTCTCGGGCGGCGAGAAGGCGTTCGTCGCCATCGCGCTCTACTTCGCCATTCTCAAGGTCCACCCCACGCCGTTCTGCGTGATGGACGAGATCGAGGCGGCGCTCGACGAGCCGAACGTCATCCGCGTGGCGCACTATATGCGCCGCATCTGCGACAAGACGCAGTTCATCGTCATCACCCACCGCCGCGGCACGATGGAGGCCGCCGACGTGCTCTACGGCGTGACGATGCAGGAGCGCGGCGTGAGCAAGGTGCTGACCATCAACATGAACGACATGGCGAAAGAACTGAACATCAAGGGGTAAGACGATGGGTATTTTTGCAAGGATCAAAAAGGCGTGGTACGACAGCATCATCTGGGAGACCATCGACGAGGATTTCTACGACGAGCTGGAGGAGAGCCTGATCATGGCAGACCTCGGCGCGTCGGTCGCGGCGGACGCCGTGAAGGAGCTGCGTAAGGTGGTATACGAAAAGAGCATTCAGCGCGGCGACGACGTCAAGCAGGCGCTGCGCGATATTTTGATTGAAAAGCTGAACGTGGGCGACACCACGCTCGACCTGTCGACCAAACCGAGCGTCGTGCTGGTCATCGGCGTGAACGGCGTGGGCAAGACCACGAGCATCGGCAAGCTCGCCAACCGCTACAAAAAGCAGGGCAAGCGCGTGCTGCTGTGCGCGGCGGATACCTTCCGCGCGGCGGCGGCGGACCAGCTCGAGATCTGGGCAGACCGCGCGGGCGTGGAGATCGTGCGCAGCCGCGAGGGTGCCGATCCCGGCGCGGTGCTGTTCGACTCCCTGCAGGCGGCGAAGGCGAGAAATGTGGACGTTGTGTTCTGCGATACGGCGGGCCGCCTGCACAACAAGGCGAACCTGATGCAGGAGCTGGCAAAGCTGCGCAAGATCATCGACCGCGAAACGCCGGACGCCGCCAAGGAGACGCTGCTCGTGCTCGACGCGACCACGGGGCAGAACGGCTTGCAGCAGGCGAAGGTGTTCCGCGAGACGGCGGGTCTGACCGGCATCATTCTCACGAAGCTGGACGGCACGGCCAAGGGCGGCATCTGCGTCGCCATCGCGCAGGAGCTCGGCGTGCCGGTGAAGTTCGTCGGCCTCGGCGAGGGCATCGACGACCTGCAGCCCTTTGACGCGAAGGAGTATGTCAACGCGCTCATCTGAGCGCGCCGGATGAACAGGGAGGCACGGCATGGAGATCACGAACATCTGCCCCTACTGCGGAGGGGAAATGCGCGAGGGCGCGCTCCCCGCGTACAAGTACGCGCTTACATGGTGTCCGCGCAATGAGCAGGGCGGCATCGTGGAGGGGGAACCCGTTCGGCTGAGCGGGATGCCTGTGATCTGTCTCTTATACACATCTCCGAGCCCACGAGACTCCTGAGCATC
>ERZ1504796.148-NODE-148-length-11033-cov-2.704864_pt1 | contig 11033 bp, 9 predicted proteins | sample MGYA00571812_ERZ1504796 | MGnify/ENA primary metagenome ERZ1504796 (study PRJEB39906, sample SAMEA3182075) | gut metagenome | biome: human; feature: gut; material: Stool; isolation source: human stools | place: Canada | collected 2012-03-14 ... | reverse complement strand
GTCCCTGTACAACATGACCACCGGCAATACCGAGAAGCTGGGCCGCCTGTACACCATGAAGGGCAAGAAGGCCGAGGAGACCAAGGAGATCTGCTGCGGCGACATCGGCGCCATCGGCAAGATGGACAAGGTCAAGACCGGCGACACCCTGTGCGAGCCCAAGACCTATGTGAAGTTCGCGCCGCTGGCCTTTGCTCCCGCCTGCTACGAGCGCGCCATCTCCCCCAAGACCAAGCAGGAGATCGAGAAGCTGGGCACCGGCCTGAACAAGCTGAACGAGGAGGACCCCACCTTCTCCGTCACCAACAACGCCGAGACCCACCAGACCGTGATCTCCGGCGCCGGCGACATCCAGATCGACGTGCTGTGCAGCAAGCTGAAGAGCCGCTTCGGCGTGGACGCGGAGCTGGATACCCCCCGCGTTGCCTATCGTGAGAAGATCCGCAGTACCGTCCGCAAGCAGGGCCGCTATAAGAAGCAGACCGGCGGCAGCGGTCAGTTCGGCGATGTCCATATCATTTTCGAGCCCCAGACTGAGCAGGAGGATATGATCTTCGAGGAGAACGTGTTTGGAGGCTCCGTGCCCAAGAACTACTTCCCCGCCGTGGAAAAGGGCCTGCGCGAGAGCTGCCTGCACGGCGTGCTGGCCGGCTATCCCGTGGTGTTCCTGAAGGCCACCCTGGTGGATGGTTCCTACCACCCCGTTGACTCCTCCGAAATCGCGTTCAAGCTGGCTGCCAACCTGGCCTTCAAGGCCGCGCTGCCCGAGGCCAAGCCCGTGCTGATGGAGCCCATTGGCGAGCTGAAGGTCACCATCCCCGACAGCTATCTGGGCGATGTGATGGGCGATCTGAATAAGCGCCGCGGCCGCGTGATGGGCATGAACCCCACCGGTGACGGCGAGCAGGTACTGGAGGCTGAGGTCCCCATGGCCGAGATGATGAGCTACGCCATCGATCTGCGATCCATGACCCAGTCCCGTGGTACGTTCACCTTCAACTTCGTCCGCTACGAGGATTGCCCCGCGGCGGCGCAGGAGAAGGCAATCGCCGAGGCGAAGGCTCTGGCGGAAGCCGAGTAAAGCACATACAGAACCTCCGGCACGCAGGGCGTGCCGGAGGTTCTTTGCATATTTCCCGGGGGAACGGGGGAGGATAGACGGTGACGGAAAATTTTTCCGAAAAAATTGAAAATACCCCTTTACAAATCGGGAGAGCCGTGGTAATATATAAATGCAAACGATAATTGTTAGCAATAAGAGAGGAGCGCCGCAGATGGATAACACACGGTACAGCCCCAAGCGGGACGCCATACTGCAATGCCTGCGCTCCACCACCTGCCACCCCTCGGCGGAGTGGGTGTACAGCCAGCTGAAGCCGAAAATACCGGACTTGTCCCTGGCCACGGTATACCGCAATCTGGCACGGTTCCGGGCAGAGGGCGCGGTGCAGGTCATCGGTTGTGTGGACGGCGAGGACCGCTACGACGGTGACACCGCCCCGCACGGGCACTTCGTCTGCCGCACCTGCGGCGCGGTCATCGACCTGCCGCCGATCCCGGTGGAGCTGCCGGATATGACAGCGGTGGGCGAGGCGGACAGCTGCGGCGTCGTGTTCTACGGCCGCTGCAACGGCTGCCTGGCCGAGAAGAAAACCAGTTGACAAATGCCGCTGCGGCGGCGTCAAAATAACAAACACAACGACATGAATACATTTATGGAGGTAACGATTATGAAGAAGTGGGTCTGTCCTGTTTGCGGTTATGTTCACGAGGGTGATGTTCCCCCCGCCGAGTGCCCGGTCTGCCACGTCAGCGGCGACAAGTTCCTGCTGCAGTCTGAGGAGAAGTCCTGGGCCGCCGAGCACGTCGTGGGCGTAGGCAAGGTCTTTGGCGACGATGTCCCCGAGGATGTCCGCAAGGAGATCATCGACGGTCTGCGCGCCAATTTCGAGGGCGAGTGCTCCGAGGTCGGTATGTATCTGGCCATGGCGCGTGTGGCCCACCGCGAGGGCTATCCCGAGATCGGCCTGTACTGGGAGAAGGCCGGCCTGGAGGAGGCCGAGCACGCCGCCAAGTTCGCCGAGCTGCTGGGCGAGGTCATCACCGACAGCACCAAGAAGAACCTGGAGATGCGCGTGGACGCCGAGAACGGCGCGACCGCCGGCAAGTTTGAGCTGGCGAAGCTGGCGAAGAAGTACAATCTGGACGCCATCCACGACACCGTCCACGAGATGGCCCGCGACGAAGCTCGCCACGGCAAGGCCTTCGAGGGCCTGCTGAACCGCTACTTCGGCAAGTAAGCAAATGAATGAGAGGGCGCGGATTTATCCGCACCCTTTCATTTGTAAATAGAAAATACAGGGAGCTTGAACAGATGATCAGAAAATGCTGCCCCGAGGATGAAAAAATCTGGGTCGAATTGAACAGAGAATTCATGGCTTATGAATACGCGGATGAAAACGTGTGGGAGTCTCCGCTGGACAAAGGAGATCCTGCTGTGATATTCCAGCGCATCATGGCAGAGCCGGACGGCGCCAATCTGCTGTTTATGCTGGAAGAAAATGGACAGCCCATTGGTTTTATGAACACAGTCGTTTTTTATAGCGTCTGGGCACATGGAAAGGTGCTGTTTCTGGATGATTTCTTTATCAGAGAACCATTTCGGGGAAAAGGCTATGGGGCAGCTGCTCTTGCAGCGGCGGGTGGAGGCGGACTGGGCCTTTTCATCCTTGACGGCGATGCCGATATTGCGGTAGAAGCGCTCGGGGGCATGGCAGGCGGCCACGGGATAGGGACTGTGGCGGACCATCAGCTCCGGCAGGAGGCTGATGCCCAGGCCCTTGGACACCATGGCCAGGATGGTGCGGTCTTCGCGGGCGGTATATTTCACGTTGGGGTGAACGCCCATGGCGTCCAGAGCGGCGGTAAGCTCATAGTCGCGGCCCTCCTCCAGACGGATGAAGGGCTCGGCGGACAGAGCCGACAGGGGGAAGGCCGCCGCGTCCGCCAGCGGGTGGCCGCAGGGAACGACCACCAACAGCTCATCCCGGTACAGGGGGTGGGCGCAGAGGGATTTTGCTGAGGGCAGGCGCAGAAAGCCGCAGTCCACCTTGCCCTGGAGGATCCACTCCTCGGTCTGGCCGTAGAAATCGGCATCCACCACCTCGAACTCGATGTTGGGGTAGATGTCGCCGAAGCTTTTGAGGATGGAGGGGAGCCACTGGGCGGAGACGCTGGAGAAGGTGGCCACCTTGACCAGACCGGCGTCCAGCCCCTTCAGATCCGCCGCGGACTGCATGAGGGCATGGTGGGCGGCACAGAGGGCCTCGACCCGGGGCAGCAGCGCGCGGCCGTCGGCCGTCAGCACCACGCCGCCGCGGTTGCGGCTGAGCAGCGTGATGCCCAGCTCGTCCTCCAGCGCCTGGACGGCGTGGCTGACGCCGGACTGGGTGAAGTTCAGCTCCTCCGCTGCCCGGGAGAAGCTGCCGCACTCCACGGTCTTGAGGAACATCTGGTATTTGGATACACTCATGGCGGGACCTCCTGTACAGTCGCTGTCGCCATTATATCATACTTTTTCTCATACTTGCAAATACAATTATGCGTTTTACAACTGAAAACTTTTGTGGTAGTATAAGGACAACGAAACAAAACAAGAATATGGAGGTAATACATTATGGCTATCGTATCCAAGATCACCCGCTGCGCCGTTTGCGGCAGCACCGATGTTACGTTTTCTGAGACGACCAAGCGCTATCACTGCGCGTCCTGCGGCGCCGATGAGGCCCACGCCATGAATGCCGCCGATGTGGCGGCCATCAACAGCATCGCCGCACTGGGCGACACCGAAGGCAAGCTGGACGAGCTGCGCCGCCGCTATCCCAACCTGGACATCACCAGCTGGACCCGCGAGAACCGCGTCCAGATGTGATTTTACCCCCTCCTTTCACAAAGCAAAAACCGGCGCCGGGGGGCGCCGGTTTTTGCTTTGTCTTTGTCTTTCACCGCAGCACCGCTGTTACAGGGCGGCGCGGATGGCGGCCAGCAGGTCGCCGTAATCCTCGAAGGCAGGCAGGTCGGGGTAGTCCTGCTTGATCTTATCGGGACCCCGGAAGAGGAAACCGGCCTTGCTGTGGAGGATCATCTCCAGGTCGTTATAGCTGTCGCCGCTGGCGATGGTGTCGTAGCCGATGGACTGGAGGGCCTTGACGGTGGTGAGCTTGGAGTGTTCACAGCGCATGAGATGGCGGGTGATGTAGCCCTCGCCGTCCACCTCCAGGGTGTTGCACAGCAGGGTGGGATAGCCCAGCTTGGCCATGAGGGGCATGGCGAACTGGTCGAAGGTGTCGCTGAGGATGACCACCTGGGTATCCTTACGCAGCGCGTCCAGGAAGTCCTTGGCGCCGGGCAGGGGGTCGATGCGGGAGATGGTCTCCTGAATGGCGCTGAGCTTCAGGCCGCGCTCACGGAGCAGGTCGATGCGCCAGCGCATGAGTTTGTCATAGTCCGGCTCGTCGCGGGTGGTGCGGCGCAGCTCGGGAATGCCGCTTTCCTCGGCAAAGGCGATCCAGATCTCGGGGACGAGGACGCCCTCCATGTCCAAACAAACGATATTCATAGGGAACGGTTCCTTTCTTTTATTTCAGCACGTCGGACAGCACATAGTCCAGCATGGCGTCCTTGTCGATGACGTCGGTATGGAGGACGGGGCGGCCCTCCAGGCCGCGGAGATTTTTGGGGATGTCCATGCCGGTGAGGGCGTGGAGCTGCTCCATCATGGCGAACTCATCGTCACCGGATGCCTCGCCCAGGGCGTGCAGCACGGCGGCGGGGAACTTATAGGGCGAGGCGGTGGACAGGACCACCATGGGAACGCCCTCGCGGGTGTGCTTCTCCGCCACGGCCCAGGCCACGGCGGTGTGGGGGTCGCAGAGGTATTTGTGCTCGCGCCACACCCGGCCGATGACCTCCGCCGCGCCGGCATCGTCGCAGCAGCCGCAGCCGAAGACGGCGCGGAGCTGCTCCAGCATCCAGCCGCTGACCTGATACCAGCCCTGGGTGTTCAGCTCCCGCATCAGGCGCTCCACGCAGCTGGCATCCTGGCTGACCAGATAGAGCAGGCGCTCCAGATTGCTGGACACCAGGATATCCATGGAGGGGGAGGTGGTCTTGTAGAAGGGGCGGCGCTTGTCGTAGCGGCCGGTGGTCAGGAACTCGGTGAGTACGTCGTTGGCGTTGCTGGCGCAGATCAGGCGGCCCACAGGCAGGCCCATCTGCCTGGCAAAATAGCCGGCCAGAATGTCGCCGAAGTTGCCGGTGGGGACGGTGTAGTCCACCACGTCGCCCAGCCGGATGCGGCCGGACTTCACCAGATCGCCGTAGGCGCGGAAGTAATAGACCACCTGGGGGGCCAGACGGCCGATATTGATGGAGTTGGCGGAGGAGAGCATGGCGCCGTGGAGGTCCTTGTCCTTGCAGGCGGCGAAGATCTCCTTCACGCCGGTCTGGGCATCGTCGAAGTTGCCGCGGACGGCGCAGACGCGGACGTTGGCGCCCTCCTGGGTGGCCATCTGGGCCTGCTGAACGGCGGAGACGCCGCCGTAGGGGTAGAACACGGTGATGCGGGTGCCGGGCACGTCGTGGAAGCCCTCCATGGCCGCCTTGCCGGTGTCGCCGGAGGTGGCCGTCAGGATGACCACGTCGCCCTTCATGCCCTCGGCCTTGGCCGCCGCTACGATGAGGCGGGGCAGGACGCTGAGGGCCACATCCTTGAAGGCAGAGGTGGGGCCGTGGTACAGCTCCAGCACGTATTTATCCGCCACGGGGGTCAGGGGCGTCAGGTCGGACGTGGGGAACTTGCCGGCGTAGCTGTCGCGGACCAGCCGGTCCATGTCCTGAAAGTCCGGCAGCAGGGCGTGGAGATTATCCGCCGCCATGGAGAGGGTGTCCTTTTCCAGGGCAGCGCGCCAGTCGAAGCGCAGGGCCGCCGGGTCGCAGATGTACAGGCCGCCGTCCGGGGCGATGCCCTGAAGCACCGCGTGGGTGGAGGAAGCGGTGAGCTGCTCGTTTCTTGTGCTGTGGTAGATCATGGTAAAAAAGCCTCCGAAAAAACTTTTGAAATTGGGTCTTGCATTTCTGATATGGCTATGATACACTGTCCCCATCAAAAAAGCAAGTGTTTTTCTCTCGTGGACAGAAAATATTTTTTTGTCACGCATGAAAAACCCTGTACACAATAACCAAAGCGAAAGAGGCAAGGACTATGTTGAAAGTGTTGAAATTCGGCGGGTCGTCCATGGCGGACGCCCACCAGCTGGAAAAAGTACGCTCCATCGTGGAGGCAGACCCCGCCCGCCGGGTGGTGGTGGTCAGCGCCGCCGGAAAACGGTTCAAGGACGATCACAAGATCACGGACCTGCTGTATCTGTGCCACGCCCACCTGCAGTACGGCGTCAGCTGCGACGGTATATTCGATATGGTACGCAGCCGGTATCTGGAGATTCGGGACGAGCTGGGCCTGTCCACGCCGCTGGAGGCGGAATTCGACGCCCTGCGCGCCAAGATGGACAAGGGCATCTCCGCCGATGAGCTGGTGAGCCGGGGCGAGTATTTCGCCGCCCGGATCATGGCCGACTGCCTGGGCTTTGCCTTTCTGGACAGCAGCCTGTGGCTGCACTTCCGCATGGACGGCACGGTGGACCAGGAGGCCAGCTATCAGGCTCTGATCCATGCGGCCAGCGGGCGGAAGGTGGTCATTCCCGGCTTCTACGGCGTGCTGCCGGACGGCAGCATCCACACCTTCAGCCGGGGCGGCAGCGACATCACCGGTGCGCTGGCGGCGGCGGCGCTGGACGCCGACGTGTATGAGAACTGGACGGACGTGTCCGGCTTCCTGATGGCCGACCCCAAGATCGTACCCGACCCGCGGCCCATCGAGCGCATTACCTACGCCGAGCTGCGTGAGCTGAGCTATATCGGCGCGCAGGTGCTGCATGAAGGCACCGTCTCCCCGGTGCGGGAGAAGAACATCCCCCTGAATATCCGCAACACCAACCAGCCGGAGCACCCGGGCACCATGATACGGGAGGCCTTCGACGACACGGCGGCGGAGCTGCAGGAGAGCAGCATGATCACCGGCATCGCCGGAAAGAAGGGCTTTTCCGTCATCACCATGACCAAGAACGGGATGTCCTCGGAGCTGGGCGTTATCCGCCGGGTGCTGGAGATATTGGAGCGCTATCACATCAACGTGGAGTACATCCCCTCCGGTATCGACTCGGTATCGATGGTGGTGGAGGCGGCCAAGGCCGCGCCGTATCTGTACCAGGCACTGGGCGATATGGAGAAGGAGATCAAGCCCGACAGCCTGCACGTTACCGACGGTATGGCTGTGGTGGCGGCCGTGGGCCGAAAGATGGCCTTCCAGCCCGGTTCCTCCGGCAAGATCTTCGCCAAGCTGGGCGAAAACGGCATCAATATCCGCATGATCACCCAGGGGCCAGAAGAGCTGAACATCATCGTGGGCGTGGACAGCGCCGACTTTGAGAAGGCTATCCGGGTGCTGTACAACAGTTTTGTAAAATAAAGTGCGTCTCCTGCGCCCATACTTCGCCGCAGCGGCTTGCCGTACACAAGGTGCGCCTGCGCCGATGCGCCGCATCTGAACGCAGGATACGTCACTTATTCGATATCGAGAAAAGGAGTACATCATATGAAAAAGTATAAAGTTGCTATTCTGGGCGCCACCGGCGCGGTGGGCCGCGAGATGATGAAGGTACTGGCCGAGCGCGATTTCCCCATCGAGGAGCTGCACCTGCTGGCGTCGGCCCGGTCCGTGGGACAGGCTGTCCACTGGAAGGGCCACGATATCCCCGTGGAGCTGGCCTGTGACGAGGCCTTCAAGGGCATGGACATCGTGCTGGGCGCGGCGGAGAACGATATCGCCAAGCAGTTCGCCCCGGCCATCGTCAAGGCGGGCGCGGTGTTCGTGGATAACTCCAGCGCCTTCCGCATGGACCCGGATGTGCCCCTGATCGTGCCGGAGATCAATCCGGAGGACGTGAAGAAGCACAAGGGCATCATCTCCAACCCCAACTGCACCACCATCGTCTCGCTGGTGGCCATCAACGCCCTGAACCACGACAGCCCCATCGAGAGCATCGTGGCCAGCAGCTACCAGGCGGTGTCCGGCGCCGGCGCCGGCGGCCCCATCGAGCTGATGGACGAGGTGGAGCTGCTGCGGGAGGGCAAGCCGGTGGAGCCCAAGGTGTTCCAGTACCAGATCGCCTACAACGTCATCCCCCAGATCGGCGGCGAGGCGTACATGGGCTACACGAGCGAGGAGATGAAGATGCAGAACGAGGGCCGCAAGATCCTCCACCTGCCCGAGATGAAGGTCAGCTGCACCTGTGTGCGCGTGCCCGTGGTGCGCAGCCACTCCGTCTCCGTCGTGCTGCGCACAAAGGAGAAGATCAGCGTCGAGCGCGCGCGTGAGCTGATCGCCGCCGCGCCCGGCTGCAAGCTGACCGACGACCTTGCGAGCAAGGTCTATCCCATGCCGCTCGACACGAGCGATCAGGACCTCGTCTACGTCGGCCGCATCCGCGACGATCTGACCGACGAGCGCGGGCTAAACCTCTGGTGCTGCGGCGACCAGGTCCGCAAGGGCGCGGCGACCAACACCGTGCAGATCGCGGAGCTGCTGCTCGAAAAATAAAGGCATTTTTGTGAAAGGGAGCCTCTGTCCGACGCCGGGCAGAGGCTCCCTTTGTTCATTGCGACATTTTTCTTGCTGTTTTTTTGGTAAGATGGACAGGGCAAAGTGCTTTGACTTTTTGGGAAGAGACTGCTACAATAAAAGAAAAAGTGGAAACGTTACCGGTAAGGTTTCCGGAAACGGGCTTTGATTTTTTTCATGCAGAAGGTGTCGCCATGACCATCAAGGACATTGCAAAGCTCAGCGGCGTGGGCGTGAGCACGGTCTCCCGTGTACTCAACGACCGCCCCGACGTGAGCGAGGAAAGCCGCCGCCGCGTGCTGGAGGTCATTGCCGAGCACAACTATCTGCCCAACAATTCCGCGCGCAGCCTTGTGCGCACGAAGTCCGACACCGTCGGCCTTGTGGTGCGCGGCGTGCAGAACCCCTTCTACACCGATATCATCCGCGCCATCGAGCATAAGCTCGACCTCGCGGGCTACACGATGGTCATGCGTCAGATCGCCTCCGGCGATAACGAGGTGAAGTGCGGCGCGGTGATGGAGCGCGAAAAGCGCCTGCAGGGCCTCATTTTTCTCGGCGGACGCTCGGATTACTCTCCCGCAGAGCTGGCGCTGCTCAACGTGCCCTTTGTCTGCTGCACCTACACCAACGCCTACGGCACGCTCGATCCGAGCAAGTATTCCTCCGTCTCCATCGCCGACGAGCAGGAGGCCTACCGCGCGGTCATGGAGCTGGCCAAAAAGGGCCACCGCCGCATCGCGGCGCTGACCGCCGACCCCGACGACAGCTCCATCTCCCAGCTGCGCTACTCCGGCTACGCCCGCGCGCTGCGCGAGCTGGGCATCCCGCCCGAGGAGGAGGACGTCATCTGCGCGGACGATTTCACCGTGGAAAGCGGCTGCCGCGCCATGCGCGAGCGGCTGAAGCGTCCGGCGGACTTCACCGCCGTCTTCGCCATCGCGGACGATATGGCGATCGGCGCGATGCGCGCCCTGCGCGAGAGCGGGCGCAGCATTCCCGAGGACTGCTCCATCATCGCCATCGACGGCATCAATGTCTCCGAGTACATCCATCCCATGCTCACCACCCTCTGCCAGCCGATGACGGCTATGGGCACGAAGAGCGTCGAGCTGCTGCTCGGTGTCATCCGCGGCGGCGCGCACGACCATCTGACGCTGCCGACCACCCTGCGCGCGGGTGAATCCGTGCGCGACCTGACGAAATGATTTTCCCGCGCCGAGCGCGTGAAAATAAATTTGAATAAGGAGATCAATGAAACATGAAGAAGTATCTTGCGTTTGTCCTGGCACTTGTTATGGCTCTCAGCCTCGTTGCCTGCGGCAACAAGACGGCCGAGGAGCCCTCCGGCGACGGTGACGCCACCGAGGCCGCCGGCCGTGTGTTCTGGCTGAACTTCAAGCCCGAGGCGGACGGCACCCTGCAGAAGGTCGCCGCCATGTACACCGAAAAGACCGGTGTGCCCGTCACCATCCAGACCGCCGCGTCCGGCACCTACAACGAGACCCTGACCGCCGCGATGGATAAGGAAGCGCCTCCCACGATGTTCGTCGTCGGCAACCAGGCCGCCGTGGACACCTGGGGCGACTACTGCTACGACCTGACCGGCACCCCCATCGCGGGTGAGCTGACCACCGACGCCTACAACCTCTACGACGCCGACGGCAAGCTCTGCTCCATCGGCTACTGCTATGAGTGCTACGGCATCATCGTCAACGAGGATCTGCTGGCGAAGGCCGGCTATCAGCTCAGCGACATCACCAACTTTGAGACCCTCAAGGCCGTTGCGGAGGACATCCACTCCCGCGCCGCCGAGCTGGGCTTCGACGCCTTCACCTCCTCCTCCATGAGCGGCGACTCCAGCTGGCGCTTCACCGGCCACCTCGCCAACCTCGAGTATTACTATGAGTCCGTGGACGATCCCGACGCCTGGAAGGTCTGCCCCCCGAGCATCAAGGGCACCTACATGCAGAACTTCAAGAACCTCTGGGATCTCTACATCAACAACAGCGCGGTCGCTCCCTCCACCCTCGCTGCCGGCGGCTATGACGCCCAGGCCGAGTTCGGCAAGGAGCAGGCTGTGTTCTATCAGAACGGCTCCTGGGAGTGGGCGGCTCTGACCGGCACCGGCGATGGTCAGTACGGTCTTGACAACCTCTCCATGATCCCCTTCTACTGCGGCGTTGCCGGTGAGGAGAAGGCCGGTCTGAACTGCGGCACCGAGAACTGCTGGGCCGTGAACGCCAAGGCCTCCGCCGAGGACATTCAGGCTACGCTCGACTTCATGTATTGGCTC
>ERZ1504796.147-NODE-147-length-11064-cov-3.449632_pt1 | contig 11064 bp, 8 predicted proteins | sample MGYA00571812_ERZ1504796 | MGnify/ENA primary metagenome ERZ1504796 (study PRJEB39906, sample SAMEA3182075) | gut metagenome | biome: human; feature: gut; material: Stool; isolation source: human stools | place: Canada | collected 2012-03-14 ... | reverse complement strand
CGGCAAAGATACGAACAAAGTCGCTTATCCGAAAAAACCGAAACCGCACGCAACGGCAACTTTCGCCCAGCTATCCGCCGTCCGACGGCGAAAGTCGGATCGAAAACGGCAACCTCGCGGCAAAACGTCGCCGCAGCGCCGAAAAGATCGGCAAGCACGGGCTGTCCCGCCAAAAACGGATTCTCCCCGCTTCCGGCACACTCCGGCGACCCGCACCGAACCTTGCCGGCATTTTCCCGCAAAAATAAACTTCTCTCCGGCAAAGAGCCGACAATCCATGCCGCCCATTCCGGAAAAATACAAACGATTAAAGGGTTGCGGACACAACCAACGGCCGGATCCGTCCCCGCACGGCGGAAACGCCTCCTCCGAAAGCCGAATCTTCGCAGTCCACCTTTCCCGGCTACCGATTCGCCGCGCAGCGGACCCGATCGACAGCCCCCACAACTGCTGCCGCAGCCACCGCAGCCGGCACTTCCCGCAAGCGAATTCGTCCGCTTCAGTCCCAACGAAGGAAAACGCGATCATAACGTCCTTTTTGGAGGCGCAGCGACCCGAATCTCCCTCCGAAGAAAGGATTTAAGAGAGAGTCGGCATTACAGACACGGACTCCGGCCGCGAACGAACGACCGTCGAATGACGGACATTGAAATATACGATTGCCGGGGAAAATCCATCTTTTTTCGGGAACCGGTTCCAAACAAAAGACGAATCCGCCCATAAACCGCCGTTTCAGCGTCTTTAACGGTCCATTCCGCCGTCGGGAACAGAACCGACCGTTATTATGGTATATTCGAACGATTTTAAGGAGCATTTCAGGCGTTAAAAATACATCCTTTCGTGAAAGAGTTCGCAACCCTGCGGCCGGATCCCTCTGCAAACCGTCTTTTCAGCACCTTGAACCGCCCATTCCGCCGTCGGGAAGAATCGACCCTTATGGTATATTCGAACGATTTTACGGGATATTTCAGGCATTAAAAATAACCCTACCGGGAAAGGGACCCGCAACTCCGCGACCGGATTCCCTCGCAAAGCCCTATTTCAGCCCTTTGGACAGCTCATCCCACTGTCGGAGGTAGTGATCCTCCTTACGGTGCATTTGAGCGTTCGCACGGGGTGTCTTATCCTTCTGTCCGCACAGATGGAGCAAACCGTGCACCACCACGCGGCGCATTTCGGTCAGCTTCGCGGCGCCGTATTCGCGTGCATTGTCCGCAACGGTTTCCACATCGATGAAAATATCGCCCGACACGATCCGGGCGCCCTTGCGGTCGCTGTAATCGAACGTGATGACGTCGGTATAGTAGTCGTGTCCGAGGAACTGCCGGTTCATATCCAGCAGGCGGGCCGCCGAGCAAAAAATATAGGTCACATCCCCCAGTTCATACCCCTCTTCCCGGGCTACGCGGTCCAGCCACGCGGCCGTGAGCCGTTTCTGCGGCAGGCGATAGGTACAGTCATCGGTATAATAGCGTACGGCCATAGACGGTTATTTTTTGAAGCAATCCGAAGCACGCATCTGTACTTTGGGCGACGGTCCGTAAATACCGAACACCATCTTGTACTCGGGCTGCATGGTCATCACATCGACCCCCGACCCGATCGTTCCGATCTGCTGGTTGCGGGCCACCTTGTCGTCCTTGCCCACCGTCACGGAATTGAGGTTGGCATACGAAGAGATGTATTCGCCGTGGGCTATATAGACGTCGTATTTATTGGTGATCCGGTTGCGCTTCACCTCGACGACCTTGCCTTCGTAGATCGAAATCACCTGCGCCCCCTTCGGCCCCGCGATCTCGGCCATATTGCCCTTGTAGCGCTTCACCCCGCCGCCGACCACCGGCAGCCGCAGATTCGAAGTCTTCGCCGTAAAGGTGTTGCCCTCCTTGTTGCCCCGGGTCAGCTTGCGCAACTCGTCGATCGCCACGTCGAGCCGCTGCTCGCGGGCGATTTTCTGTTGCAGGGCCGCTTTTTCCTTCTTGGAGAGCTGCTTGATGTTGGCACGCGCCGCCTGCGAATCTTTCTGCAGGCGGGTCCGCTGCGTGGTCAGGCTGCGCTTCACCGAATCCAGCGCCCGCTGCTGCCCGGTCAGCCGGGTCCGCTCGACGGACACCTGCTCCGAAAGCGTCACGATCTGCTCCATCTGCCGTTCCCGCATGGCCGCCACCTCCCGCAGGTTGGTGATGCGGCGGGCCACCTGATTGAAGTCGCTCGAAGAGAAGAGGTAGGTCAGATAATTGTTGTGTTTGTAGTTGCGGTATGCCTCGCGCACCATCTCGGCATAGCGCCGTTTATGGGCGTCGAGCGATGCCGACAGCCCCCGGGCCACGCTGTCCGTACGGGCCACCTCGACCTCGAGCTTACGGGCATCCCGCTCCGTCACGTCGAGCAGCTGGTTGCGCGAATCGATCTGACGGGCCAGACGGCGCACCGTCTCCTCGGCCGAGGCACGTCCCTTCTTGAGCTTCGAAATCTCCTGTTCCTCCCGGGCGATCTGCTTTTCGAGGTCGGCGATCAACCGTTTCTGCGCCGCGATCTGCTGGTCGGTATTCTGGGCCGCAAGCGACCCTGCACCAAGTAGAAGGAAAAGAAACAAAACGACCTTCGGCAAACGAATACACAGCGTGCGGACCGACTCCGCCCGCTGCGGGAAACGATACGAATGGTTCAAGGCTTGTCGCATAGTCAGGGCTTGGATTTGAGTTGCCGGATACGCTCTTCGATCGCCCGGGGATCGTCATATCCCTTCTCCAGCGCTTTGCGCCAGTAGGTTTCGGCCATGAACTTCTCCCCGAGAGCCGCCAGGATGTCCCCGTAATGCAGGTAGAGTTCCGGATTCTCGCTGCGGTCGAAAGAGATCGCCTGCTGCATCGTTCGACGAGCCTCCTGCAGCCGTCCCAGACGGAACAGCACCCAGGCATAGGTATCCAACAGCGTGGCGTTGTTGCCGTCCAGCTCCACCGCACGGGCTGCCATGGCAAAGGCCCGGTCGAGCTGACGGGGATCCCGGGACGATTCGCTTATAAAATAGGCGTAGTTATTGAGCACCATCGGGTTATCGTAGTAATAATGCAGCGAACGGTCGTAAGCCTCGAAACACCGGCGGCGGTATTTGTCCCGTTCCGAATCCTTCCGTCCGGCCTCTTCCAGCTGATGATAGGCGTCGCCGATATATCCCCACACGACTCCGCGCAGGGAGTCCGTATCGGCGTATTTGAGGGCTTTCTTATAGCTGCCGATCGATTGCGACAACTTTCCGGCATACCCCTGGGCGTGTCCCTTGCGGGCATACAGCTCGGTATTTCCGGGGAAAACCTCGAGCGCCCGGTCGATATACAGATAAACCGAATCGAGCCGCTTGCGGTAAGTTTCGATGTCGATCACCGCACGGTAATAGTCCAACTGGGGAGGCTGGTCGACCAGATGCAGCTTGTAGAGGGTCAGCGCCTGCTCCAGCTCCCCGGCATTGATCAGGTGCTGCGCATACAGTTCGACGACATCCTTATCGTCGGGATAGCGGATCGCAAGCGTCGAGATCAGGTCGTTGAGCTGAAAGAAGTTGTCCCGGTAAAAACGGACGTCGAGCGTCAGCTGCCGGAAAATGCGGACCTTTTCCGACAAGGGGAGTTCGTCGATTTCGAAAAGCCTTTTCGACACGGCCAGATAAGCATGCGAATCGTTGCGCTTGTTGTAGAATTCGGCGAGCGAAGCCAGCGCCGGGACATTCATGGAGTCGATCTCCAACGCCCGGTTATACTCGGCTATGGCCAGCGAATCCTGTTTGGCGGCACCGTACAGATCGGCCAGAATCACGTGGTTCTCCGCTTCGTAGGGAATCGCTTCGGCCATCTCCCTGGCTTCGGCCAGCGCACGGTCCAACTGTCCCGTGCGAATCAGCAACTGGCGTTTCATCGCCCCCAACAAAGGCATTTTACCGAAACGCATCTCGGCCGAATCGAGCATATCGATCGCCGAATAGGGCATCCCGGCCTGCTGGTACAGGATCGCCAGAATACGAATATTGTCGGGATTGGTCGGGTCGAGCGCCGAAAGCCGCACGAACAGCGGACGCGCCTTGTCGAGTTCTCCCTCGGCAAGCAGCTTCTGCCCGTAAAGCTGCCCGTACCACTTGTTGAGCGAGTCCAGCCGGTAAGCACGCCGCGCCCACGCCGTACCCTGCGGATCGCCGTCGGGAGTCACCGAAGAGAGGCGGAACCAGGCCGGAGCATACGCGGAATCGAGCTCCAGGGCCTGCAGGAACAGTGCCCGGGCCGCCAGGGTGTCCTCTCCGATCAGGAGTTTTTTCACACCCTCGGTATAGTATTCGGTCGGTCGCAGCGAGTCGGGCCACGAGGCCTCCGCCGCAGGTGCGGGCAACGCCTCTCCCTGCGGGACAAACCCCGTGGAGAAAGCCGTGCAGAGCACCAGAATCGCAAGCATCCGCTTCATTGAAATCGTTGAGTTTGTATCTTCGTTCTTCGCCGGAAGAGTGCAATGGACAGACGCAGCACCTCCCTTCGTCTGTCAGGAAAACGTCGGAGAACCGCTTTTCGTATTCCCGCGAACGATACGGCACTTCATCCCCGGAACATCCCGGCATCCGGCGGGCGATTCGCCGCTCCCCGACCCGGGGAGCGTACCGCAGCGCCTAAAGCACCGTATCGAACTGATGCAGGAACCGCACGTCGTTCTCGAAATAGAGCCGCAGATCCTTCACGCCGTATTTGAGCATGGCGATACGCTCGACCCCCATGCCGAACGCGAACCCGGAATATCTCTTCGAATCGATTCCGTTGGCTTCCAGCACATTGGGATCGACCATGCCGCAGCCCATGATCTCCAGCCAACCCGTGCCCTTGCAGACGTTGCAACCCTTGCCGCCGCAGAGGTTGCACGACACATCGACCTCGGCCGACGGTTCAGTGAAGGGAAAGTACGAGGGGCGCATGCGGATCGTGGCGTTCTCGCCGAAAACCTCCTTGGCGAAGTAGAGGATCGACTGTTTCAGATCGGCGAACGACACGCCCTCGTCGATATAGAGTCCCTCGATCTGGTGGAAGATGCAGTGTGCGCGGTAAGAAATCGCTTCGTTACGGAAAACGCGGCCCGGGCAGATCACCCGGATCGGCGGCTTCTGCCGCTCCATCGTCCGCACCTGAATCGACGAGGTGTGGGTCCGCAGCAGCACATCGGGGTTCTTGGCGATGAAGAACGTATCCTGCATGTCGCGGGCCGGATGCTCGGGCGGGAAGTTGAGCGCCGAGAAGACATGCCAGTCGTCCTCGATCTCGGGACCCTCGGCCACCGTATAGCCCAGCCGCGAGAATACCTCGACGATCTGGTTGGTCACCAGCGAAATGGGATGGCGCGAACCCAGCTCCACCGCAGAACCGGGACGGCTCATGTCGGGAATCCGCTGCGAGGAGTCCCCGGCGGCGTCCGCAAGTTGCCCCCGCAGGGCGTTGATCCGCTCCTGCGTCCGGTTCTTGAGGTTGTTGAGCTTTTGGCCGAACTCCCGTTTCAACTCGGGCGCCACGCTCTTGAACTCCTCCATGAGGGCCGTCAGCTCGCCTTTTTTCCCCAGCATCCGGATTCGGAAATCCTCGATCTCGGCCGCAGCTTTGGGTTTGAATGCCTCCACCCGTTCGAGCAGCTCGTTGATTTTATCGTTCATAACCTAAAGTTTACGCTTTATTTTGTACTTTTACGCACGGTTTAATAGGCAAAGTTAATAAAAATATCAGGATATGAAGCGGAAAATCCTCTCTTTTCTCGCGGCGGGAATGCTTTTCACCCTTCCGGCAGCGGCCCAGAGCGTCGGGGTGGTCATGAGCGGCGGCGGAGCCAAAGGACTTTACCATATCGGCGTATTGCAGGCACTCGAAGAGAGCGGCATTCCGATCGACTACGTGTCGGGAACCTCGATGGGTTCGATCATCGCGGGCATGTATGCCGCAGGATACTCCCCCGAAGAGATGCGCCGGATCGTCGCTTCGGGTGTGGTCAAACAGTGGGTTTCGGGGCGCATCGACCCCAGCTACCTGCCCTACTACCGCCGCAATACCGGCACCCCGATCTTCCTCTCGATCCGCCTCAACATGAAGGACCCCCCGGACGACCCCAACGCGAGCCGTTTCCGCCTGCCTTCGTACCTGATCTCCTCGAATCAGATCGACCTGGCCCTCGCCGACCTGTTCGGCCCGGCCACGACAGCTTCCCGGCGGGACTTCGACAGCCTGATGGTGCCGTTCCTCTGCGTGGCGAGCGATATGAACACCCGCCGTCCGGTGGTGCTGCGCAAGGGCGACATGGGCGAAGCGATCCGTTCGTCGATGTCCATTCCGCTGGCGTTCAAACCCATGAAAATCGACACGATGCTACTCTACGACGGCGGCATCTACGACAACTTCCCCTGGGAACCCCTCGACAAGGAGTTCCATCCCGATTTCCTGATCGGCAGCAAATGCACGTCGGGAAACAACGACATCACGGAGAACAGTTCACTCGTCGATCAAGCCTTCTCGCTGGCCATGAACAAGACCAACTACGACATGCCCGAAGGACGCAGCCTGATGATCAACCGGGCCGTCAATGTCAGCATGCTCGATTTCAACAGCGCCGATTCGATCATCGAAGCGGGCTACCGCGACGCACTGGCCCAGATTCCGGCCCTGCGGGAGAAAATCCACCGCACCGTCACGCCCGAAGAGATCCGCACCAAGCGGGCGGCTTTCCGCGAAAAGTGTCCCCCGATCATCTTCGACGACTACGAGTTCGAAGGACTCACCCATGCACAAACGGCCTATGTACGCGACGTCATGCGGCTGGACGACACCTACGACGGACGGCAGCGGCAGATGAGTTTCCCCGAATTCCGCGACGACTTCTTCTCCGTCATAGGCAACGACGAATTTTCGGTCGAATATCCCGAATTCCGGTACGACCCGCTGCGGGAACGGTATTCGGTCAAGCTGAAGATGTCCGCACGCGAAAACCTCCGGTTCCTGATCGGCGGCAACATCTCCTCGACGGCTTTCAACCAGGCATTCATCGGTTTCGACTACCACACGATCCGCCGCGTGTCGCAATGGGCTTTCGCCGGTATTTACATCGGCCCGACCTATGCGACCGGTTCGCTGGGCGGGCGCACGGACTTCTACCTTTGGAAACCCTTCTCGCTCGACTATTCCTACAATTTCGAAGTCCTGAACCTGCGGCACGGCAACTTCGGCAACCTCACGCCGATCGATAACACCAAATCGGTCAAGAACAACCAGGGATTCCTCTCCATCGGACTCACCATGCCTCTGACACACAACAGCCTGGCATCGCTGCGGTTCAACGGAGGACAACAAGCCTACCGCTACGACACCGCCGTTCCCGGTACGGATCCCAACACCGACCTCACGCGCTTCTCCTTCTTCGGCACCAAGCTGGAGATCGCCCGCAACACGCTCGACAAGATTCTCTACCCGCGCCGAGGGTCCGAAATATCCCTCTCGGGCATCTACATCACGGGGCGCGAACGGCACAAACCCGCCGAATTCGGGCGTAAGCGAAGTTTCAACGCCCACCGCGAATGGTTCGGCGCCAAATTCCAGTGGAACCGCTATTTCGACCTGCCCGGCTGCAAATGGTTCTCGTTCGGATTCAACATCGACGCCGTCTGGACCACGCACCCCCGGTTCCAGACCGAAACGGCTACATTGATGTCGCTGCCGGCCTATCAGCCCGTCGTACACTCCCAGATGGCTTTCATGCCCGACTATCGGGCGAAAAACTTCCTGGCCGGCGGTCTGATGCCCACTTTCGATCTGCTGCCCAATTTCTTCCTGCGCACGGGATTTTATGCCATGTACCGCGACAACCGGGGGCTGCCCGGCGAAAAGATGCAATACATCACCGAAGCCTCGTTCGTCTATCACACGCCCATCGGACCGGTCAGCCTGTCGCTCACCAAATACGACCTGAAGAGCTGGCACAATATGTACCTCACTTTCAACTTCGGCTACGCGATCTTCGCTCCCAGCGGGCATTTCTATTGATTATTTCCCAGTCGCCCTATTCCCGAAAGGCCGTACGCAAAGCATCCGGTAAAAACTCAAACGGGTCAAACCGGAAACAGAAAATCCGCCTTGCCGCATAATGCAAGTCGAATCATAAAATAAAGAGGGCTGCGCAATGCAGTCCTCTTCATAATGCAAGCTAAATCAGTCGTAACCGATCGCCGCGAATTTTCAGTCCTATTTTCCCGACATCATTTTGGCACGTTCATAATCTTCGTTGGTCAGAATATACGTCCAACGCGCCCGGCGGGGCGTAAACTCTTCGTAAATCCACTGCCCCGGATCACAAATCTGCCGGGTCTTGAAACGCTGCGTAAAATCCGAATACTTCTCCTCTATTCCCGATGGAAATCTAACAGGCCCATATTTGTCATCGACATCGTAATAGACCTCCATCTCCGTAATAAGAGGAGAAAAGGTGGTGATAAGACCCGGTACATCCATAGACGAATTAGATGTTAAGAATCTGTTTGTATATTTTTTTCCGGGATCTACAAGCCCATTCATATGGTCTATAAATTCATCGTTTTTTGTCGGGCAAAACGTAAGAGTGAAGTAAATTTTGTGGTCACTGGCATTGCACAAACAAAAATAGGTGTAAAAAACACTTGGCGTGGGATTTTCCTGAGAAATCTGCGTATCGAAATCGACATTCGCTTCAATATATTCAGCCGTCGGATCTCCCTCGAATTCCGGAGCGGGATAATAATTATCGTCCTTATCGCATCCGGTCGTTGCAACCAATGCGACAAACAACAAAAAATAATGAATTATTATTTTCATAGCAAAAATAATTTATAGTTTATAATCAGGCCATTGGTGACTATCTTCGACATTGTAAATATAACCAAAACATCCACGACATCCAAATAAATCGAACGCGAACCATCCGATACCGGGACAAACTTTTACACAACAACTTCCGGAGAAGATCCATATCCGGCGAAATAATCGTCGGATTTCCCCAACTGATACCAAAACCTGCCGCATCGTTCCCATCCCGAAAATTCGAATTCCGTCCCGGTACAAAATGGCGGGGGCGCACCGCTGTCGGTACGCCCCCTGGCAAGCAACAATTGTTTAACTAATAATAACCCTCCAAATTACTACTTATTATTTGCCTGCTCCGGTTGTGTTTTCTGACTCTCTGCAGCGGCAGGAATCTCGGATTCCGGCGTTACGGCTTCGATCTCGACAGTCTCGACCTGTTCGGTCGCTACCGGTTCCGTCGCGGCCGTATCCTGGGCGGCCTTCTGGGTTTTCTGACCGCAGGAAGCCATGCTTCCGGCCATTACGATTACAGCTGCTGCAATGAATAACTTTTTCATTTTGCGATTGTTTTTTAACTAAAAAATAATTTTTTTTCCTTCGGTTCCCCAACCTCTGTATTCATTACATCGTCAAGGTGTATGCCAATCCGCCGGCATAAATCATTATGCTGGTAATCAAAGATATAAAAAATTGATAATTTTATATGCGGCTGTGGAACGGTGTGAAAATCCCCAAAATGATGTGGAATATTTCCACACCCGACGACTATTCGATGCCGTACAGATGCAATTTGTTGTAGAGCGTCTTGCGATCGATCCCCAGCAGCCGGGCCGCCTGGGATTTGTTGCCGCCGGCTGCCGCCAGCGCCCGCCGGATCCGCTCTTCCTCTCCCGCCGGATCGCGCAAAGCGATCGGCGTCGGAACAGCCTCCGACAATTCGGCGGGCAGCTCGGCCGGAGTGACGTACTCGCCCGTCGTCAGCAGAACCGCCCGGGTCACGGCGTTCTTCAGTTGCCGCAGATTTCCGGGCCAGTCGCAGGCCACGAGCAGTTTTTCAGCCTCCGGATCGAAACCCACCACGTGTTTGTCGAGCTCGCGGTTGGCCTGATCCAGAAAAAAGTCGGCATAGAGCATAATATCCTCCCTGCGCTCCGCGAGATCGGGCATATGGAGCACGAATTCATCGATGCGGTGGTAGAGGTCGGCACGAAACGACCCGCGCGCGATAGCCGCCTCCAGATCCTCGTTCGTGGCACAGATCAGACGCACGTCCACCGGAATTTCGCGCAACCCTCCGACGGGTTTGATCCTGCGCTCCTGAAGAGCCCGCAGCAACTGGATCTGAACTTCGTAGCTCAAGTTGCCCACCTCGTCCAGGAAAAGCGTACCGCCCTGCGCCGATTCGAAAGCGCCCTTCTTATCGGACAGCGCTCCCGTGAAGGAGCCTTTGATATGGCCGAAAAACTCCGAAGCGGCCAGTTCACGCGACAGAGCGCCGCAATCGACCGCTACGAAGGGTTTGCCCGCCCGTTTGCTGCGCAGATGGATCAACCGGGCCACGTGCTCCTTGCCCGTGCCGCTCGCCCCTTCGAGCAGCACCGACATATTGGTAGGAGCCACCAGACGGACGTATTCGTACAGTTTACGCGAAGCGTCGCTGTGCCCTTCGATGTAATTCAATTCGCCTTCGTCCAAGGCCCTGTCCCCCTTCCGGCGCGGTTTCGCGGGCGCCGGAGCCGTCGCTGCGGATGCGGGCACAGCCGTTTCGGGGTGCGGGGCATCCAGCGCCTCGCGGATCTTGCGGAGCAGCTCGTCCGGCTGAACGGGTTTGGAAACATAGTCCCTTGCGCCGAGCTTCATACTCACCACGGCATTGCGGATTTCGGCATAACCGGTCATCACGATCACGGGTACCGTCACGCCCCGTTCGGCGATCCACTGCAACAGATCGGTCCCGTCCCCGTCGGGCAGACGCATGTCCGAAAGCACCAGATCGTAGCTCCCCTCCGCGAGAAGCCGGCGCCCGGCGGCGATGTCGGCAGCCGTATCGACTCCGAAGCCCTTCTTGCCGAGCCACGTGCGCAGCATCAGCGAAAAGGTTACGTCGTCATCTATGATCAATATCTTTTCCATACCGAAATTTCATTCAAAAAAACCGAAGCCATCCGCAGAGGCTTCCCGCAACGCTCCTCTTCGGCGAGGCTCCTTCTCCGGCATCGTCCGACAC
>ERZ1504796.146-NODE-146-length-11088-cov-3.250974_pt1 | contig 11088 bp, 10 predicted proteins | sample MGYA00571812_ERZ1504796 | MGnify/ENA primary metagenome ERZ1504796 (study PRJEB39906, sample SAMEA3182075) | gut metagenome | biome: human; feature: gut; material: Stool; isolation source: human stools | place: Canada | collected 2012-03-14 ... | reverse complement strand
CCCGCCAAATTCACAGCAATGGCTGCCGGAAGCGGAAAAAGCACCCCGGCAGCCATGTACAAAAATCCGCTGTATAGAAACAAACTCAGGCTCTTCACCGCGAAAAGCGCCACCAGCACCAGGGCCGCCAAAAGGGGCTTGTCCGGGGTATAGGTGAGGATTCCCTCCAGGGTGAAGCTGTCCTTATGCACCAGGCACAGGGCAATGATGGCCAGCCAAACCAGGCCCACCAGCACCTTGGCCAGCCGCAGGTGCTGCCGGTCGGCTGCGGTCTTACTCACTCTGGGCATGGGCTGCCTCCCGTACCGGGTGACGGCAAGGGGCGGGGAGGGCGATAAAGGCCGGGTGCCGACCCTTATCCAGGGCATAGGCCACGGCGTAGGCCACCGCGCCTACGGTCTCGATCATCATGTCGCCCATGGTGTCAATGAGGCCGATGTCCAGGTATCCCTCCAGCGCCTGGCCGTTTACGGTGACGCTGTTAATGCTTTCAATGCTGCCTATGACCCCGGCGGCGCCGCCCAGGTCATAGGAGTGCAGGGATGTAACGATGGTGTCCCGCTGCATATCCATGCCGAAAAGCCTGTCCATGCCAAACTCGTAAAACTCCCACAGGGCCGCCACGGAGATGGACACCAAAACGGCAAAGAGGATGCGCAGAGTCCGGTCGTCCTTATACTTTTTGTCCAGCAGCACCGGGATGTAGCAGCCCACCAAGGCGAAGGCTACGCCGCCGCACAGGTGCAGCATCTTGTCCCAATGGGCCACCAGGTAGTACAGCTTATAAATGCGCCCGGACATAGACGCCAGCAGGTAAAACAGGGTGAACACGAACAGCGGCCCGCTCATGCGGTAGCCCAGCCGCTCCAGCACCCAGGGCACAGTCGCCCCTGCGCCTACCAGCAGGCACACCAGCGCATCGCCCACAGACTCCAGGCGCATACACCGCAGCAGAGAGAACAGCACGAACCCCTCGCACGCGCCCCACAGCCACAGCCGCCAGGGCCCTGTCTCCGCCGAAATCGACGACTTTCTGTTTTTCATTTCTATCACCTTTCCCGTCGAATATACCTATTTAATTTTACTATAGTATTTTCCCCCTAAAAATACCATGGCGGAAACGCGCAAACTCTGCAAATTTGCGCGAATCGGCCCCATTTGCGCAAAAAATTTTTCGCCGCCCATATCCCCACCCTTGCTTTTCCCTCTCCTTAACGCTATAATAGCAGGACAGCCAGCGTACAGGGCGGAGCAGAGTATATCTGCGCCGATCCTGCTGCCACAGAACAGATCCGTCCCCCACCGGGACAGAGGAGAGAGGATAATCATGAACGGACAACTGAGCCACAGACACGCCCACAAATTCAGACTCGGCGGCTCCATAGATATGCTCACGGGCCCGCTGCTGAAAAAGATTCTGCTTTTCGGCCTGCCGCTGATGGCCTCCAGCATCCTGCAGCTGCTGTTCAATGCGGCGGATGTGGTGGTTCTGGGCCGCTATGCCAGCTACGCAAGCCTGGCCGCCGTGGGCAGCACCACCGCCATTGTGAACCTGATGATCAACCTGCTCATCGGTATCTCCATTGGCGTAAATGTGCTGGTGGCCCGCTACCTGGGCGAGGGAGATAAGCAAAAGGAGCTTTCCGAGGCCGTTCACACAGCGGTGGCGATTGCTCTGATCGGCGGTGTGATCCTGGGCGGCATCGGCTGCGCCACGGCCTCCTGGATACTGGAGCTTATCTCCACGCCGGAGGACATTTTCGACCTGGCCCGGATCTATCTCAACATCTATTTCCTCGGCACCCCCGCCATTGCAGTCTATAACTACGGCGCCGCCATCCTCCGGGCCCGGGGCGACACCCAGCGCCCGCTGCTCTTTCTCACCGTCAGCGGTGTGACGAATGTGGCGCTGAACCTCCTGTTTGTTATCTCCTTTCAGATGGATGTGGCAGGCGTGGCCCTGGCCACCGTCATCAGCGAGGTCCTCAGCGCCGTGCTGGTGCTGGTAAGCCTTATGCGCTCCCAGGACGAGCTGGCCTTCTCCTGGCGCAAGCTGCGCATCCACCGCCGCAGCCTGTCCCTCATGTCCAAGGTGGGCATCCCGGCGGGAATCCAGGGCTGCCTCTTCAGCCTCGCTAATCTGGCCATTCAGGGAGCCATCAATGCCTACGGCAGCGTGGTCGTGGCCGGCAGCAGTGCCGCCGGCAGCATCGACGGCTTCATTTATGTGTCCATGAACACCTTCCACCAGACGGCCCAGACCTTCCTCAGCCAGAATATCGGCGCCGGAAAATATGACCGGGTGAAGGACATCCTGAAAAAGTGCCTGCTGTGTACCGTGGTCACGGGGGCGATCCTGTGCACCGTCGCCTGCGTGTTCAGCCAGCCTCTTCTGCGCATTTATAACCAAGACCCCGCCGTGGTGGCCGCCGGTACGGTGCGGCTTTACATCGCGGTCGCCCCCTACATAATCTTCGGCCTGGCGGATGTGCTCACCGGCGCCATACGCGGCTGCGGCAGCCCGGTGCGCCCGGTGGTCATCAATCTGCTGTGTACCTGCGTTTTCCGTCTGCTCTGGATCGCGGCGATAAATACGGATACCATGCCCGTCACCTGGGTCTATGCCTCCTACCCCGCCTCCTGGCTGGTGCTGCTTATCGCCCTGACGGTCTGCTGGCTGCGCCTGTACCGCAGAAAAATCCGCCCCCATCTCATGCCGGACTAAAGGCCCCTCTACCCACCGCGCAAAAACTGTGCTATACTGTCTGCAAAAGCATAAGGAGGACTGCCCCATGCAAATCCATTGGTTCCAAAACGAGGACCATTTGGTCTACATCAACGGCGCCACCCAGCTGGCCGACCTGGAGCGCACCCTGCACTTCCCCGGCCTGGAGGAGGCCGCCAACGCCCTGCGCCGCCACCCCACCCCCGAGGGGCTGACCATCAAGGGGCCCAAGCGCACCAGCGGCCGCCTGTTCGTGCCGGACCTGACCTTCGGCCAGCACATCCAGATGGGGGAGAATATCTTCTTCTATATGGGTGAAATGCAGGAGTGCTATGTGATCTACTGGCCCGATGCACCCGTAGCCAAGTAAAGGAAGCGATACCATGACCCTTTTTCCCAAGCGCCGGGGCCAGATGTCCGACTCCATGGTCACGGCCCTGTTCATCATCCTCTCCGGCGGCCTCCAGGACGCCTATACCTATGTCTGCCGGGGCAAGGTCTTTGCCAACGCCCAAACGGGTAACATCGTTCTTCTGAGCACCACGCTTTTTGAGGGTGACTGGTCTCACACCCTGCACTATCTGGCGCCTGTGCTGTCGTTCCTGCTGGGTATCTTCATTGCCGAGTGCGTTCACCGCCGCTTCAAGCACATGGAGCGGGTCCATTGGCGGCAGATGGTCCTTCTGGCGGAGATTATCCTGCTCATTGCCGTGGGCTTTCTGCCCCAGAGCCTCAACACCACAGCTAATGCGGTGGTGTCCTTTGTCTGCGCCATGCAGGTGCAGACCTTCCGCAAGATCCGGGGCCATGCCTACGCCAGCACCATGTGCATCGGCAATATGCGCAGCGGAACCGAGGCCCTCTGCGCCTATTTTCACACCCGGGATAAGGAAATTCTTCGCAGCGCCCTGACCTATTTCGGCGTGGTGCTGCTGTTCGCCCTGGGCGCCGGCCTGGGGAGCGTGGCCACCCTCCGCTGGGGCGAAAAAACCATTTGGCTCTCCAGCGCCCTGCTTACGGTGAGCTTTTTGGTCATGTTTCTCCGGGAGGAGGAGGCACGCCTGCACCGGGAATAAGGCGGAAAAATTTAAGGCAATACCGCATAATTGGACAAGAGCGATTTGTGAGTAAATTTTGCGACCTGATAAGGCGCGGTTTTGAAGCAATACTTGATGTATTGCAAGAAATCGCAACGAAATCAGGGCGCAAAATTTCCGCAAAGCGCCGCAGCTTTAATTGTGCGGTGTTGCCTTAAGACGGACGGATGCACTTCCGCCCGTCTTTTTTTGTTTGAATCCCGGTCAGGAAGCGGCTTTTTCCTCCTGCGCCGGCCACTGCCGCCCGGCATGGTCAATGGTGTAGTTCTCCGTGTAAATGAGCTGTCCGATAGGCACCACCGTGTACCCGTTTTGCTGCATAAACTCTAAAATAGACGGCAAAGCCTCCGGCGTGTGCAGCGCCGCATTGTGAAACAGTACAATGCTCCCCGGCTGCAAATTCTCCGTCACCCGCTTAAAAATCGTCTTGGCGTCGTAGTCCTTCCAGTCCAGACTGTCCACATCCCACTGAATCGGCTCCATCCCCATAGACCGGATGGCGGAGATCACATGGTCGTCATACTCCCCGTAGGGGCAGCGGATCAGCGTAGGGGCGATGCCTGTAATGGCCTTCACCTTGTCGTTGCACGCCGTCACATCCGCCACGATCTCATCAGCGGTGAGCCGGTTAAAGTGGTCGTGGTGATTGGAGTGATTCATCACCTCCATTCCCGCATCCCCCAGGGCCTTCACGGATTCCGGGTATTTATCCACCCAGTCCCCCACCAAAAAGAAGGTGGCCTTCACATCGTACCTGGCCAGAATGTCCAGGAGCATCTGAGTGTCCTCGTTTCCCCAGGCGGCGTCAAAGGAAATAGCGCAGAATTTCTCCCCCTCCTCCGACGGCCTTTCCACGCTGTATATCGGCAGCTGCCGGGCTGTCCCCGCTGCGGAAACGGCCGCCGGAATGTGTACCGCCCCGAAAATAGCCGCTGCCGCCAGCACCGCCCCCACCGCCAGTGCCACCCTCCTGGATAGCAAAAACACCCGCACGGTCTTCTTCGCCATAAAACCCCCACCTTTCTTTTCCTACCCTATGCGCCGTCCCCTGTCCGTATGTGTCCCCCGGGCTCCGAAAAAACGCGCCGCCCCCTACCGTAGCCAGAGAAAATCCATTCTCGCTTCACGGAAAAACTTTACTCTTTTTTGGCTTTGCATCAACAAAAAATCACTCTGCCTTTTCTGTGATCTCCCTGGGTCTCCTCCATAAATCGCAATAGAATATCACGAAAAATATCGTTAATTTTACGAATTATATGGCAATATTCACAAAATCTATTGCAAAACTTTGACAATTATACCCTATGGGAACCTCTTTTCATTTTCTCCCCCTTCCTGTATAATAAGGGCATGACCCCGCAGAAGACGACCACATATCAGGAAAAAGGAGAAAGGACATGAAGAAGATTCTATCCCTGTTTCTGACGCTTGCGATCGTTATAGGCCTCTTTGTGCCTGCGGCAAGTGCAGAACCCACCACGGGAGCGACGACCACAGAGTTCGCGTTCCTCGTCACCTCTGACCTGCACGGCCAGATCTATTCCACAGATTACTCCGCCGGCTATGAAGCCAGCGGGACAGGCACCACCGGCCTGACCCGCATCGCCACCTACATCAAGCAAATGCGCGCGAAATACGGCGAAAATCTCTATCTCGCGGACCTTGGCGACACCATTCAGGGTGCGCCGCTGACCTACTACTACGCCTTCAACAAGCCCGAGGCGGACGACCCCGCCATGAAGGCCTTCCGTACCCTGGGCTACGACCTCTGGGTTCCGGGCAACCATGAGTTCAACTACGGTCTGGACATTCTCAACCGCCAGATGGACTACCTGACCTCCGCCGCCAGCGGCAAGGAGACCCCCGCTGCCATTATGGCCGCCAATTATCTGGATGCCCAGGCTCGGGCGGCTGATCCCAACAGCTGGAAAACCTGGAAAAACTACAAGCCCTATGAGATCCGGAAATTTGACGGCGTGAAGGTGGCCATCATCGGCCTGGCCAACCCCAATATCCCCAAGTGGGACATCCCCGCCAACTGGGAGGGCATCCACTTTGCGGGCATTTACGAGACCTATAAGCACTATGAGGCGGAGATGAAGGCCCAGGCCGACATGATCGCCGTTATGACCCACTGTGGCATGGCCTACACCTCCGAGGCCGGCGACCTGGCCATGGACTCGGTGAAGTACCTGGTGGAGAAGACCAATTCTATCGACTTTGTGTTCTCCGGCCACGAGCACGGCACCAAGGTCCTTAGCGCTAACAACACCGACGGCAAGAGCATCCCCATCGTGCAGCCCAATACCAAGGCCAAGGCCATCGGCCAGATCATCGTGACCTATGACAAGGACAAAAAGGCAGTGACCTCGTTGGATGCCACGAATGTCTCCATGACCCAGAAGGTCAGTGGCAAGACGGTGCCCTGCTACGACATCGACCAGGAGCTCGGCCAGATCCTCAAGCCCTATGAGGAAGCCACCTGGAAGGACTATATGCTCCAGGTCATCGGCCAGTCCAACGGCGACTATTCCGCCGCCGGGCTGGGCACCGCTCCCTCCGCCTTTATGGACCTGGTCAACCGCGTGCAGATTCTGGGCGCCTATGACCGCACCGGCAAGAACACCCCCAATAACCCCGACGACGACACCCCCGCCCAGCTCTCCATTTCCGCGCCCCTGACCTCGGGCAGCAAGGAAAACCTCATCCCCAAGGGAGATATTTGTCTGGGCGATATGTTCAGCCTCTACCGCTTTGAAAACTGGTTCTATCAGATCAGAATGAGCGGCAAGGAGGTTCGCACCTGGCTGGAATACTCCGCCAGCAAGATCTATGAGAACAACGGCAAGCTCGATATTAAGGGCGGCCTGACCTACTACGATGTCATCTACGGCGATGGCTTCTCCTACACCATCGACGCCGCCCAGCCTGCTGGCTCCCGGGTGGTCAAGATGACCTACAACGCCAAGCCCGTCACCGACGATCAGGAGTTCACCGTTGTCCTCAATAACTACCGCTTTAACGGCGGCGGCGACTATGTCAATTACCTCAACAAACACGGCTGCAACTTCAAAGCCAATGACCCCGACCGCATCATCTATTCCTCTCAGTTTGACATGATCAACGGTGAGGACGAGGGCCAGGCCCGCAGTCTCCTGGTTAGCTACATCAAGGAGCAGACCGCCGGGCAGAGCAAGGGCATTACCCCCAACATCACCTCCAATTGGAAGATCATCAACAGCAGCAGCGCAAAGTCCGATGACATCGTCGTTCTCTACACCAACGATGTCCACACCTATATCGACAATAAGACAGGTAAGGGCCTGCGCTACTCCGATGTAGCCGGCTACCGCGACGACCTGCTGGACACCCACAAAAATGTCCTCCTGGTGGACGCCGGCGACCATGTTCAGGGCACAGCCTACGGCGGCATGGACAGCGGCGCAACCATTCTCAAGCTCATGCAGACCGCCGGCTATGACCTGGCCACTCTGGGCAACCACGAGTTTGACTACGGCATGGAGCGGGCCCTGGCTATCGCCAAGAACGGCATCGTCCCCTACATCTCCTGCAACTTCTACCATGAAAAGGACGGCGTCAAGGGCGCCAATGTCCTGGATTCCTACAAGATTTTTGACCTGGACGGCAAGAAGGTGGCCTTCGTGGGTATCACCACGCCGGAGTCCTTCACCAAGTCCACCCCCAAGTATTTCCAGGATAGCAACGGCAACTACATCTACGGCATCGCCGGCGGCGTAGACGGCCAGGCCCTGTACGACTCCGTTCAGGCCGCCATCGACGCGGTGAAGGCCGCCGGAGCCGACTATGTCATCGGCCTGGCTCACCTGGGCGTAGACGAGTCCAGCCGCCCCTGGACCTCCAAGGATGTCATTGCCCATGTCACCGGTCTGGATGCCCTCCTGGACGGCCACTCCCACTCCGTAGTGGAGCAGGAGCTGGTCAAGGATAAGGCGGGCCACGATGTGGTCCTGTCTCAGACCGGCAGCTACCTGAAGAACCTGGGCCAGCTGACCATCACCGCCAACGGCCAGATCACCACCAAGCTCCTCTCCTCTGTCTCCACCGTGCAGAACTGGGCGGTCAAGGAGCTGGAGGATGCCTGGATCGCGCAGATCGACGGCGAGCTGGGTCAGAAGATCGGCTCCATCGACAGCGTCCTGGGCAACCACAACAAGGATGGCAAGCGCCTGGTGCGCAGCCGTGAGACCAATACCGGCGACTTCGCCGCCGATGCTCTGTATCACCTCTTCCTGGATCAGGGCGTGGATGTGGCCATTATGAACGGCGGTGGCGTCCGCAATAATGAGATCACCGGCGAACTCACCTACAAGAAGATGAAGGAGATCCACACCTTCGGCAATGTGGCCTGCCTGCAGCGGGTCACCGGTCAGATGCTCCTGGATGCCCTGGAGTGGGGCGCCCGGAACGCTGATGCGGACATCGCCAAGGAAAACGGCGGTTTCCTCCAGGTCTCCGGCCTGAAATACGAGATCCACACCTATATCGCCTCCACCGTCCAGAAGGATGAAAAGGGCGTTTGGACCGGCGGCCCCACCGGGGAATACCGGGTCAAGAATGTCCAGATCTTCAACCGCGCCACCAACACCTGGGAGGCTCTGGACCTGACCAAGGAGTATAAGCTGGCCGGGTATAACTACACCCTCCGCGACTTGGGCGACGGCTTCGCCATGTTCAAGGGTGCCGTTAATGAGCTGGATTATGTCATGCAGGATTATATGGTCCTGGCCAACTATGTCCAGAGCTTTGAAAACGGCCATGTGACCGGGTATAAGAATATCGACGGCGGCGACGGCCGTATCACCTTCGTGTTCCAGAAGGCTCCTGGCACCGACTCCGGCCCCCAGACCGGCGACGAAACCGCTATCGGCTCCTATGTCGTCACCAGCACCGTTACCCTCCTGGCTCTGGGTGCCTGCCTGGCTCTGCGCCGCAGAAAGACCCAGAAGTAACCCATAGCTCCCATAGCTAAAAGCATTCCCCAGCCGGGCGGTGGCATTCCCACCGCCCGGCTTGAAGCTGTCGAAAAACCATAGTTTTTTTCGGCAAAGGGCTCCCAGTCCGCCGCGTGCATATTTTGTCCGCCTGTGACGGGCAAATTTCCCACTACCACCCTGCTCATTTCCGGTGTTCGCCAGCAAATCGCTGCCTGCCGGGGATAAATAACAGAAACAGATTCGAAAGGAGATTTCCATGAAAGTCTTGATGATCAATGGCAGTCCCCGGCCCCAGGGCAACACCGCCCTGGCCCTTGGGGAGCTGGAGCGCACTTTCACCGACCTGGGCATCGAGTCCGAAACCGTTCAGGTGGGTCAGCAGGCCGTTCGCGGCTGCATTGCCTGTGGTCGCTGCGGAGAGCTGGGCCGCTGCGTTTTCGACGACGCCGTCAATGTCCTGGCTCCCAAATTTGAGGCGGCGGACGGCCTGGTGGTGGCCAGTCCCGTGTACTATGCCTCCGCCAATGCCACCCTCATTGCCGTTCTGGACCGCCTGTTTTACAGCACCCCCTTCGACAAGACCATGAAGGTGGGGGCCAGTGTGGTCTGCGCCCGCCGGGGTGGCTGCTCGGCCACCTTTGACGAGCTGAATAAGTATTTCACCATCAGCAATATGCCCATCGCCTCCAGCCAGTATTGGAACAGCATCCACGGCCGTGCCCCCGGCGAAGCGGCGGCGGATGAGGAGGGCAGGCAGACCATGCGTGTCCTGGCCCGGAATATGGCCTTCCTTATGCGCAGCATCGCCCTGGGCAAGGAGCGCTACGGCCTCCCCGAGACCGAGCCCCACGCCTGGACCCATTTCATCCGCTAAAGGCTGAGAATAAACAAAAGTAAAGGCGCAGGATACCCGAGAAAGGGTGTCCTGCGCCTTTGTCTCTATTTTTTTTTACCTGCCCCGGCAGCGCCGCCGTCATCCGGCCTTCTCCGCCGCCTCAAACAGCAAATTCCGGTCCACCGCTCCGGAGATACCCGGCACGGTGCCCCCGTGGTCGTACTGCCACAGCTGCGTCTCGTAGTAAAAGCTGGGGTGCTGCCCCGGCTCACCGAGCCACCAGACCCAGTCCCGGACCTGCTCCAGGCCGTAGGTATGATAGCCCATTTGCAGGTTGAAGTAGACCCCGGCCCGGTAGCCGCCGTCCTGTATGGCCCGGCAAAAGGCTGCCGCGCAGGCGGTGACCGTCTCCCCGTCCAGGCCGTTGGCCCGGCCCTCCTCGGCCTCGACGGTCTCCCAGTCGTAAAATACCGGCAGCTCCAGAGGGCGACCGTTCAGCATTTCCAGCACATAGGCGGCCTCAGCCCGGGCCTCCTCCGGGGTTATGGCCTGGGAGAAGAAGTACACCCCTCGGCGCAGCCCCGCCTCGCCTGCCCCGGCATAGTTGGCCTCAAAGGAGGCGTCCTGCTCCAGATTTCCGCTGACATAGCGGCGAAAACCGCAGCGCAGCACGGCGAAATCGATGTCTCCTGCCGCCACCTCCTGCCACTGAATTTCCTTCTGCCACTCGGACACATCCACTCCCTGGCTGGCGGTGTAGGCCCCGCCGGTATAGGCCGTTCCGGCGTCGTCCTGTATAAAGTCGCTCCGGGCGAAGGAATTCACCGGAAGATCCGCAATGGGCGTGATCCAAATCGTCCCGGTGCCGTCATCCACAGCCACCCGGCTGTCCTGCCGGTCTCCGGACAGCAGCAGAAGGACCGTCAGTGCGGCCAAAAGCAGCCCCACAGCGATCCAAAGCCGTCCCTTATTCTTGCTGGCTGTTCCCGGCAACGCCCTGCACCTCCTCACCGTTTTTGTACTTCTCCGCCAGAGCCTTGATCCCCGTCCCCGTAAGCCCGTTCTCCGCGTAGCAGTCAAAGCATTTTTCCATTATGGCTTCCTTTTTCATCTGGTGCAGCGTGCGGTTCATATGGGCATCTCCTCTGGTCATGTAAGCAATTATTTAAGCAAAATATATCATATTTTTCGCCAAAAAGCAACGCACAATAGGGTAAACCCCCTCCAAGGCCCCTCTCCCGCCGCACGCCGCGCAAAAAAAGCGGAAGCGCCTCATTTCTTGGCGAAAACTTTACGCCTGTCAGGTGTATAATCGCCCTAGCAAAAAGCCCCACATAAAAGCGGCGCAGCGTGTCAAAAAAGCCTCGCAGAGTTTGCCGCCCGCAGGCGGCAAAAAATTGGGATCATTTTCTCTCGCGACCTGTGCGTGAGAGAAAATACCTCTCAGGCTGCCAG
>ERZ1504796.130-NODE-130-length-12211-cov-3.593123_pt1 | contig 12211 bp, 9 predicted proteins | sample MGYA00571812_ERZ1504796 | MGnify/ENA primary metagenome ERZ1504796 (study PRJEB39906, sample SAMEA3182075) | gut metagenome | biome: human; feature: gut; material: Stool; isolation source: human stools | place: Canada | collected 2012-03-14 ... | reverse complement strand
CCTTCGGCCGGAACATCGAGGCTCTCTTTGGCGAATACGATTTCAGGCTGTGCATTCGGAAAGGTCTGCTTCACTTTGAAAGAAGGCGCCGGCTGGATATCCGCGTACGAAACTTCGATGATTGCTTCTCTCTTTTCCGCTGTTTCGTTTTTGGTTACGTTGAATGAGATGACCCCTGCGGTTTTGGTATCGATGTCCGTTATCCAACTGTCGTTGCATTTGGCAGACAGGGTCGCATTTGCGACGGGGTTTTCGATCGTGTATTCGATTTGGAAAGGCCCTCCTTCGGCCGGAACATCGAGGCTCTCTTTGGCGAATACGATTTCAGGCTGTGCATCCGGTGTGACGGGATCGTCGTTGTTACACCCGGCGAAGAGCGAGGAACCCAACCCCCCCCCGAAGATCATTAAAAACCATACGAATCTAAAATATTTCAGTATAAAAGGGTTTTAGTGCCGGGCCTACGGCGGGTTTTATTTTCGGCAGAAACGAGGCCGGTCTTAAAAAAAGCGATTCTGTCCGGGAGTTTTTGGTGTGTGTAGAGAAATGTGTTTTTATTTGTCTGAAAAATAGATAAAATATTTTGTATTTGCAAATGATTTTTATTTTTGATTTGCAGGGTGCTTCATATTTTATTCGGGGCTTATGCGGTATCAGGTCGGGAGCGTGTCGCTCCGAACGATGGCGGAACTGCAAACTTTGTCTTCGTTTTTACTGTTTTTGTGGGAAAAATGTTAATTTTGTGGCTCGGAAGATATTGCTTGTTATGGAATCGAAATTGACCCTTTACAACACGCTCGACCGCCGCAAGGAAACCTTCGAGCCGATCAATCCCCCGCATGTGGGGATGTATGTCTGCGGACCCACCGTATATGGCGATCCGCATCTGGGACACGCCCGGCCGGCGGTGACCTTCGACTTGTTGTTCCGTTATCTCCGGTCGCTCGGCTACAAGGTGCGCTACGTGCGCAACGTGACCGACGTGGGACATCTGGAGCACGATGCCGATGACGGTGAGGACAAGATTTCGAAGAAGGCGCGGCTGGAGCAGCTCGAACCGATGGAAGTGGCGCACTATTACACGGAGCGTTACCATCGGGCGATGGACGAGCTGAACGTGCTGTCCCCCTCGATCGAACCCTGCGCCAGCGGCCATATCATCGAGCAGATCGCCATGGTGAAGGAGATTCTCGACAACGGTTTCGCCTACGAATCGAACGGGTCGGTCTATTTCGATGTGGAGAAATACAACCGGAAATACAGTTACGGCCGTCTTTCGGGCCGCAACCTCGACGATATTCTGACGAACACGCGCGAGCTGGACGGGCAGGGCGACAAGCGCCATTCGTGCGATTTCGCCCTCTGGAAGAAGGCTTCGCCGGAGCATATCATGCGCTGGCCTTCGCCCTGGAGCGACGGCTTCCCCGGCTGGCACATGGAGTGTTCGGCCATGAGCACCAAATACCTGGGCCAGCGGTTCGACATCCACGGCGGCGGTATGGACCTGATGTTTCCGCATCACGAATGCGAGATCGCGCAATCGACGGCGGCGCTCGGCCACGACTCGGCCAAGTATTGGATTCACAACAATATGATTACGATCAACGGTCAGAAGATGGGCAAGTCGCTCGGTAACTTCATTACGCTCGAGGAGCTTTTCACGGGCAATCATAAGTTGCTGACGCAGGCTTATTCGCCGATGACGATCCGTTTCTTCGTATTACAGGCCCACTACCGTTCGACGCTCGACTTTTCGAACGAGGCGTTGCAAGCCGCCGAAAAGGGACTCGACCGCCTGATGAAGGCTGTCGAGGCGCTCGACAAGATCAAGCCGTCGGAGCAATCCACGGTGGATCCTGCGGAGCTCGAAACCCGCTGCCGCGAAGCGTTGGACGACGACCTGAACTCGCCGATGGCGATTTCCGCACTGTTCGACTGGGTGCGCATCATCAATCAGTTGGTCGAGGGGCAGCAACGGATCACGGCGGCCGACCTGGAGAAGCTCCGGGAGATCGTCCGTCGTTATGTGTTCGATATTCTGGGTTTGCGCGACGAAAAGGCGGCTTCGGCCGGCGGCAAGGATCTGGTCACGCCGTTGGTGAACATGCTTCTCGACCTGCGGCAGACGGCCAAGACCGAGAAGAATTGGGCGCTGTCGGATAAGATCCGGGACGAGCTTACGGCCATCGGTATCCGGGTCAAGGACCGCAAGGACGGCTGCGACTGGGAGATCGAGTAGCGTTTCGTCGTTTTAATTAATGTATTGATAAATCGATCGTTCCTGTTCGGTGTATTCCGGACGGGAACGGTGTGTTTGGATCGTGCGGGCGGTTGCCGGGGCGGAAAGACCGTCGCAGCCGTTTCGTGCGCCGAATGATTATTGAAGGGAGGATTTGTGTATGAGTGAAGTAAAAGGAGCGGCGATGGAGCTGGGAACCGAGCGTATCCGCAAGCTGCTCGTTCAATATGCCGTGCCGGCCATTATCGCGATGACCGCCTCGTCGCTGTACAACATGGTGGACAGCATCTTTATCGGGCACGGCGTGGGGGCGCTGGCCATTTCGGGGCTGGCCCTGACGTTCCCGCTGATGAACCTCGCGGCGGCGTTCGGTTCGTTGGTGGGTGTGGGCGCCGCGACGCTGGTGTCGATGCGCCTGGGGCAGCGGGATTACGAAACGGCCCAGCGGATTCTGGGGAATGTCGTGGTGCTCAACCTGATTATCGGAATCTCTTTCGGGTTGCTGACGCTGGTTTTTCTCGATCCGATTCTCTACTTTTTCGGAGCCAGCGATGCGACGATCGGCTATGCCCGGGAGTATATGTCCGTCATTCTGTGGGGTAACGTCGTTACACACATGTATTTGGGTCTGAACGCCGTGTTGCGTGCCGCCGGGCACCCGCGCAAGGCGATGTACGCCACGATCCTGACGGTGACGATCAATGCGATTCTCGACCCGCTGTTCATCTTCGGCTTCGGCTGGGGCATTCGCGGCGCGGCCATTGCGACCGTGCTGGCGCAGATACTCGCGCTCGTCTGGCAGTTCCGCATCTTTTCGGACAGGAACGAGCTGTTGCATTTCCGGCGCGGCATCTACCGGCTGAAAGGCAAGATCGTGCGTAATGTGCTGGCTATCGGCATGTCGCCCTTCTTGATGAACCTTGCGGCTTGTTTCATCGTGATTCTGATCAACAAGGGGCTCAAGGAGTACGGCGGCGATCTCAATATCGGTGCTTACGGTATCGTCAATCGGTTGGGATTCTTCTTCGTGATGATCGTCATGGGCATCAATCAGGGTATGCAGCCCATTGCTGGGTATAATTACGGTGCCCGGCAGTTCGACCGGGTGGATCGGGTGCTGAAATTGACGATCATCGGCGCTACCTGCGTCACCACGCTCGGATTCCTGATCGGCGAATTGGCGCCGCGCCTGGCGGTGTCGGTTTTCACGGACGATCCGGAGTTGGTCCGTCTTTCGGCCGAAGGTATGCGCATCGTCTTCTTCTGCTTCCCGATCATCGGTTTCCAGATGGTGACGACCAACTTTTTCCAGAGTATCGGCATGGCGGGCAAGGCGATCTTCCTTTCGTTGTCGCGGCAGTTGCTTTTCCTGATGCCGGGTCTGATTTTCCTGCCCCGCATCTTCGACGAGCTGACGCCCTGGGACGGCAGTTGGGGCGTATGGTGTTCGATGCCGCTGTCGGATTTCCTGGCTTCGCTGGTTGCCGGTGTCATGCTGTTCTGCCAATTCCGGAAGTTCAAGGCCAAGGCCGCTGCGGGGAGAGGCGAGGTTTCGGGAGCCGAAGTCGAAAACGATCGCAGAGTGAATGAATAAAAACCGTTGCACTATGGAACAGGATAAGTTTGTTATCAATATAGGCCGCCAGCTCGGCAGCGGCGGCAAAGCCGTCGGCGAGGCGCTGGGGCGTCGTCTGGGCGTACACGTCTATGACAAGCAGTTGATCAATCTGGCGGCCGAGCAGAGCGGCCTCTGCACGGAGCTTTTCGAGCAGGCCGATGAGAAGAAATCGAGGAGCCTCTTTTCCTCGCTGATCGGTTACCTGCGCATGCCTTTCGGGGGCGACGAGTGCGGGATGACCGACGTGTTGAGCAGCGAGGCGCTGTTCAAGATACAGAGCGACGTGATCCGCGACATCGCCTCGCGGGAGTCGTGTATTTTCGTGGGCCGCTGTGCCGATTACATTTTGAGGGATCATCCCCGCGCGGTGAATGTTTTCGTTACGGGGGCCCCGGAAGATCGGGTGCGCCGCCTTTGCGAGCAGGAGAACGTAACGCCCGAAGAGGCCGAAGCGCAGATGGAGCGTACGGATACCCGCAGGGCTTCCTATTACGACTATTTCAGCAGCGGCAAGTGGGGCGAAGCCGCAACCTACCATCTCTGCATCGATTCCTCGGTGCTGGGGATCGAAGGTACGGCCGACTTTATCCGGGAGTTTGCGGAGCGTAAACTGAAGATGAACCTGTCCGGGCGGTAGTCGGCGGCTTCGAGCGTGTTCGGCATAATCGCAGGGATGCGCGGGGCGGTTTTGGAAAGGAATAAAGGAAACGGTTTTCGGACGGTCGGTGTCGGTGCGACGGAGCGTATTTTCGGTCTGTGTTCGGTCTGTGACCCGTGATAACGGTCGATAGCCCGTCGTTCGAGGCGATCTTTTCGGCGGAAGGGTTTGGGTGTCCGACTTTTTTCGAACAGAGCCGTCCGGGGCGGGATCGTTTTTATTGGCGACGAGCCCGGTTCCTATTTCCGAAACCCGGAAATTTTATTTACATTTGTTGGAAAAAACAGGCGGGACGGTGATTCTTGCGGAAGAGCCTGCACGATTCCGGCCTGTAAAAATCAATCGGAAAATATGGTACTTGCAGAACAGATTAAAGAGGCTATAAGACGTCAGGATACGTTGGGGAGGTGTCTTTGACATCGATCAGCGAAGAATAGAACTCCAGAACGAGGAGGAGAAGACGCAGGTTCCGGGCTTTTGGGATAATCCCGACAAGGCCCGCGAACAGTTGCGCCGCGTGGCGGGAATCAAGGCGTGGGTCGAGGAGTACGATGCTGTGGTCAAGGAGGTCGAGGACCTGCGGTTGATGCCGGAATTCGTCAAGGAGGGCGTGGTGACCGAGCAGGAGCTCGACGAACAGTACGCGCGTGCGATGCACCGCATCGAGGAACTCGAACTGCGCAACATGCTGCGTCGCGACGAGGACCGTATGGGCGCTATCATGGACATCAACTCCGGTGCGGGCGGCACGGAAGCACTCGATTGGGCAGGGATGCTGCTGCGCATGTACACCCGCTGGGGCGAGGTGCACGGATACAAGGTCAAGGTGCTCGACTATCAGGCTGGCGAGGAGGTAGGTGTAAAGTCCTGCACGCTCGAATTCGAGGGCGAATACGCCTACGGCTACCTCAAGAGCGAAAACGGCGTGCACCGCATGGTGCGCCTGTCGCCGTTCAACGCCAATAACAAGCGGCAGACGACTTTCGCGTCGGTGTTCGTGTCGCCGGCGATCGACGATACGATCGAAATCACGGTCAATCCTGCGGACATCGAGTGGGATACCTTCCGGTCGAGCGGTGCGGGCGGCCAGAACGTCAATAAGGTCGAAACGGCGGTCCGGTTGCGCTATCACGGCAAGGATGCCGATACGGGCGAGCCGATCGAGTATCTGATCGAGAATATGGAGACTCGCTCGCAGTTGATGAACCGCGAAAATGCCATGCGCATCCTCAAGTCGAAACTCTACCAGCGGGAGCTGGACAAGCGCATGGCTACGCAGCAGGCACTCGAAGCTACGAAAAAACGCATCGAATGGGGTTCGCAGATCCGCTCCTACGTCTTCGACGACCGACGGGTGAAGGATCATCGTACGGGAGTCCAGACCTCGGATGTCGAGGGGGTGATGGACGGCGACCTGGACGAATTCATCAAGGCCTACCTGATGGAGTTCGGCGGACAGGCGTAAGCGTGGGGATGTGAGAATATTGCAGGGGGGCGAAAATTTTATTTTCGCCCTCCCTCTTGTTTTAAGTTTGTTTTATTCGATCGAATGGATCGAAATCGTATTTCCTGCTGCGGGTCCCCATTTTCCATTCTTTTTTTGCAGGGCGTCCGTTTCACCCCAGAATCCGTAGTCGCATTGGATGATAGCTTCCGTGAGTGAAGTGTTTATTACGATATAGCTGAAGTAGGGTGATGATCGTGGATTCGGATAATGTAAAAAGGATGAATAGCACACGGGAAATTTACTTGTATAAAAGTTGAGAGCATGTTGTGAATAAATAAAGCTTTTCGACTTTTTGACTTCGGAGTCGATAAAACTGTCAATGGCTTTTTTGTAAGATGGAATGAGTTTTAAGAACCGAATTTGTTGAGGCGCATTGCAGGGACGGTACCCTTTGATGATTCGTTGCGGTGTATAATCCATTTGGGAAAACCATTGATGCGACGATAAGTCTTCAGGACGGAAACAATCGAGATATTCTTCGTCACTTAAAATATAGACGGGAACTTCTCCCGGAAAAACCAAGTTGCCGTTGACGATCCGCCCCTGTTTGTCCGGAGAGAGTTCTTTGTTATTGAAATAATATTTTTCCATTAGGTAGTCCAAAAGTTGATAAACAGTTGTTGTTAGCTTATCGTTTGTGTCGTATATCGCCGCGGTTCGGCTTTCCTGCTCCCATTTTTCGATGAATTTTTCGATTTTTTCCGAAGACTGCTCGGAGCATGCCGTAGTGAGTTCAGAGAGTAGTCGCTCCGCATCTGGAGTGTCTGCGCAAGGGTTACGGTTTTGGGCTTGAACGATTCCGAGTGTAGCAAAAGAAACAAAAGCGATAAGCAATACCGGCAAAAATTGGATCAGACGGTTTTTCATTTTTATATGGTATAAGTTCAATTAATCAAAGATAGTAAATTTTCTGTTTTTGATTGACTGATATTTTTAGGTTTATCCGTTTTTTCGTATCTGTCGCTTCCGGACAGGCGGCAGATGCCGTCGCAGCGCGGAATTTACTGTCGGATGCGATCAGCCTGGTTCCGAAGGAGTCCGTACGGGTCGGTACGACCGATACGGCGATGTATTATCCCCGGCTCGCAGGGGAGCGTGTGACACTACTTGCGAATCATACTTCGATGATCGGCGAACGGCATTTGATCGATATTCTTCACGCGAGGGGATTCGATGTGACTGCAATCTTCGCTCCGGAGCACGGATTCCGGGGAACGGCCGATCCCGGAGAACACATGGGAGGTTCCGTCGATGCGGCGACGGGTATTCCGATCCGGTCGCTCTGCGACGGGAACACGCGGAGGCCTTCCGACGAGGCGATGCACTCGTTCGAGGTGGCGTGAACAGGTTGGATGCGGGCGTGTTATACCTAAATTATATAGAGCGATTGGATGCCTGCGTAGGTTTCGAGCGGGAAGCCATTGGCCCGGAGCGGCCCAATCTCAACAGAATGCTCATCGACGGACCGATTCTCGAAGAACGATACGAGGCGGGGGGGGGAATATGTGTGCCGGATGATTGTCGAGGGATATGCTGCGGAGGAGATCCGCAACCGGTGGCGGGAGGATATCGGGTTGTCCCGTATTCAAAGAAAGCCATCTCTTTTATACGAAGAGCGACCTTTATTCCGTTCTATTCGTGAATAAAGTCTGCGAGTATGCCGGAATCGCTCGCAAAGCGGAGGAAATGTTGTTTTTTTATCCGATTTTTCAGGCCGATTCGAAATAAATTCGTATATTTGCAACCATGTCCTTTGAGTAAATTGAGGTGCAGGAACGAAGAAATTTCCATAAACAAACCTAATAATTTTTTAATGCGTATGAAAATCAAAACATTTATGTTTGCTGCTTTGGCAGCATTTGCGACCTTGTTCGCTGGTTGTAGCGACGACGAAAACAAAACCAACGGTGACAATAACGGAACGGGAGGAGATCCTGTCGAGAGCGAATATAAGGTGACGTTCTCCGACACGTCTTATTACAGTTCGGTTGCTACGTTCGAGGCGATTACAGAGAATGCCAAGTCCCAGTCTTTTATGGCTGTGGTGTTTGAGACGGCGTTCCTGGAGCAGCAAATTCCCGGAATTACGGATAATGATATTGCGAAAGGTGTCATCAACTATTATAAGGCGGAATATATGTCGCAAGGAGCCACTGTTGCTGATATTTACAATGTGCTTACTCAGCAGGGGCAGTTGCATGGTAGTGTAACTCCTTTGGAGTTGGATGTCCCCGGTTTGTCGGCGGGTACATCCTACTCGGTTGTCGTTGCCGGTATCAACGAGAACCTTGAAATTGTCGCTAACGGAATCGTTGCCGAGTTTACGACGAAGACATTGCCCGGCCTGGAGGAGGAGAATTGTACTTTCGAATGGACGGTTGAGCCTAAATCGACGTCTGTAACAATGAGTTTTACTCCTTCCGATAAGAAGGTGCCCTATTTCTTCTATGCGCTGACAGCTGAAGAGTATAGTTCGGAATGTCAAAACGACCCCGCGATACTGAAAGAGCTGCTCCCCTCTTTTATCGCTAACTTGGCCAAGGCTTACCAGATGTCTGTTTCCGAGTTTATGGAGAAACAGCGGGTGACGGGTGATTCGGAGGAGTTCACTTTTACTGGTTTGCTGCCTAAAACGGGGTATGTCGTATTCGTGTGCGGTATGGATGAGTACGGTCGTCCGACGACGGATGTCAGCGTGAAGGACTTTGAAACGTTGGAATATGTCGCTTCGGATGCTACGGTGGAGAGCGTGGATGTCCGTCTGTATGACGGTGAGGAGGCTTCGTCCATAGATCCGTCTATCTATAAGCCCGAGTCTTACGGAGGTGCCTATTTCTTGCGATACGTACCCCAGTTCTCCGAAGAGTGTGCCGAGGTTTGGAATATGTTGGTGATCGATGTGGATTTTTCGGGTGAGTCTGACGACGTGGTTTTGTCTTACATTATGAGTATGGGCTTTGATGCAAATACTTCTATGATGGATATAGTCAAGCTTCCTGAGGGCCTTATGGTTTACGCTTATATCGTAGCACAGAACGAGGCCGGAGAGTATGGTAATATTTACCGATGTGAACCGTTCGAGGTGAGCAAGGCTAACCTCAGTCCGGTGGAGGAACTTTTCCCCGAGTCTAATTCGAAGAGCGGAATCTCTTCCGTAGCTTTCAGTTCGGTGGGCAAGATGTGTCCGAAGACCGTAAATTCGATGAAAATCGTTAGCGTGTTGTAATTCGGCCGCTGACCGAAACCGAAGATTCCCGAAGTAATTTCGGGAATCTTTTTTTGCGTCTTTCGGAACCGGGGAGGAGCAGCTGGAGGAAATTCCGGGAATTGAGTCCGAAATATTTGGCACTTTGTGGAAAAGTATTTAATTTAGTAAAAAATATCGCAATGATATATTTTGGTGGATCTCTTTGGGAATGTAGCGCCAAGTTCCTCCGAGGAGGGGATGTAGGGGAGAATTGCATTACAGACGCAGCCACAAGCTGCGAATAGGCGACCCTTGCGATGCTGCGATCTCGGATGATGGTACACTGAAATATATAATTGCCCAAAATGTTTATTGCAATGAGTGTATCTGTGAACAAGACATATTCGGCGGCCGATTTGAAATTCCTCAATTTGCTTTCGGAGAAATTCCCGACCATTGCCGACGCTACGACTGAAATCATCAACCTGGAGGCTATTCTGAACCTTCCCAAAGGTACCGAGCATTTCCTTACGGACCTTCACGGTGAATACGAGGCTTTCCGCCACGTGCTGAAGAACGCTTCGGGCGTGATCCGGCAAAAGGTGCACGAGGTTTTCAACAATACTTTGCGCGAATCCGAAATGACGGAGCTTTGTACGCTGATCTACTATCCCGCCGAGAAGCTGCAGCTCATCAAGCAGAAGGAATCGAATCTGGACGACTGGTATAAGGTTACGCTTAACCAGCTGACGGAGGTCTGCCGGGCCGTTTCGGTCAAATACACCCGCTCGAAGGTGCGCAAGATGCTGCCTCCGGATTTTTCCTATGTCATTCAGGAGCTTCTCCACGAATCCGATTCGCCGGGATCGCCCAAGCAGAGTTATTTCAACGGGATTCTCAATTCGATCATCTCGATCGGACGGGCGGATGCTTTCATTATCGCCATGAGCAATGTGATCCAGTGCCTGACGATCGACCGTCTGCATATCATCGGCGATATTTTCGATCGGGGGCCCGGTCCGCACTTCATTTTCGATACGCTGGCCCAGTACAAGATGTACGATATCCAGTGGGGCAATCACGACATTCTTTGGATGGGCGCTGCGGCGGGGAATTTAGCTTCGATCGCCAATGTGATCCGTGTGTCGGCCCGCTATGACAATCTCGACGTGTTGGAGGACGGCTACGGCATCAATCTGCTGCCGCTGGCCCGCTTCGCCATGGAAGTTTATGAGAACTCACCCTGCAAGCCCTACCAGCCCAAAGTGATGCAGAATTCGGGTGTTACGGAGCGCGATGTACTGCTGATGGCCCAGATGCACAAGGCGATTTCGGTGATCCAGTTCAAGATCGAGGGACAGATGATCAAGCGCCATCCCGAATACAAGATGGAGGGGCGGGCTTTGTTGGAGAAAATCGACTACGAGAAGGGAACCATCGAGATCGACGGCAAGGATTATCCCTTGAAGGACGCCGACTTTCCGACGGTCGATCCCCGGGATCCTTATAAGCTGACTCCGGGCGAAGATCAGCTTATTCGTACGTTGCAAGCCTCGTTCCTGAACAGCGACAAACTACAGAAACATATCCGGCTGCTCTTTTCGAAGGGTAGTATGTACCTGATCGTCAATTCGAACCTGATGTACCACGCTTCGATTCCGATGACCGACGAAGGGGAGTTCAAAACAGTCATCGTGGACGGAAAACCCTATGCCGGACGGAGCCTGCTGGACAAACTGGACCGCCTGACCCGGGAGGCCTATTTCGGTGGCAATGGGGCCAAGAGTCAGCAGATGGCGCTCGATTACATGTGGTACTTGTGGTGCGGCCCCGAATCCCCGTTCTTCGACAAGGCCAAGATGGCAACGCTGGAGCGTTACCTGATCGAGGACAAGAAGACGCACCACGAGGAGAAGGGAGCTTATTACAAGCATTTGGATGATACGAAGATGTGCAGTATGATTCTTTCGGCTTTCGGACTCGATCCAGAGAAATCCCATATCATTTCGGGACACGTGCCCGTGAAGACCTGCAAGGGCGAAAGTCCCATCAAGGCCGGCGGCAAGCTGCTGATGATCGACGGCGGATTTTCCAAGGCGTACCATTCCGAAACGGGCATCGCCGGTTATACGTTGATTTACAATTCGCACGGGCTGCAACTGGTGCAGCACGAGCCTTTCGAGTCGGCGGTCAAGGCCGTCGAGGAGGGAAAGGACATCATCTCTACGAAGGTGATCGTCGAGGCGACGACCGACCGCATCACGGTGCGCGATACGACTATCGGCAAGGAGTTGCAGGTGCAGATCGACGACCTGAAGAACCTGCTGGCGGCTTATCGCAGCGGCCAGATCAAGGAACGGAAGTGACCGAAGGCAGCGTTGCTGCGAAATATCCGTGTCCGGGGGACTCCTTTTATCCGGTCGGAATTCTGCGAAAGACGACTTTCGAAGGAGCGAATCGGTCTTTTCGGTTCGGCAGTAAGGGAGTGGTAATACTGTTAAGCGGGCCGCAGTAGCGATACTGCGGCCCGTTTATGTAGAAATAAGTCGGGAAAGGCCTTGTTTCGCAAATGCTTTTGCCCTATTGTTTTTCCTCGTCCCGGTCTGCCCAGCGTTCGAGCGTCTGACGCACGGCCTCCTTATAGTCCTTGTCGGTAATCTGGTAGGTCCAACGGACGGCGTTCGGGCGGTCAGGAAACTCTTCGAGCACCCACGCCGACTGGTCGCGCGGTGTGCCGCTCATTCGGAATCATAGGTTCAAAGAAAAAGTAATGAGCGGATGTGCCTAATTTTTATTAGCTATTTGATAATTTGTTTCCGGAGTCGCATCATCCGGTACGGAGCCAGTTTCATACCACACCCCGCCCTGTTCCGGCTCGTCTGTTTGTTTAGCGGACCCGGAGCTTGCGTCCGAGCCGCAGGATCGTGGTCGATTTGATACCGTTGAGCGAACAGAGCTTCGATACCTGTCTCTTATACACATCTGACGCTGCCGACGATCTA
>ERZ1504796.128-NODE-128-length-12333-cov-2.741815_pt1 | contig 12333 bp, 11 predicted proteins | sample MGYA00571812_ERZ1504796 | MGnify/ENA primary metagenome ERZ1504796 (study PRJEB39906, sample SAMEA3182075) | gut metagenome | biome: human; feature: gut; material: Stool; isolation source: human stools | place: Canada | collected 2012-03-14 ... | reverse complement strand
CATCGTCATTGGCTTCATCTGTGGCTTTGTGGGCGCAGGCGGCGGCATGATGATGCTGCTGATCCTGACCACGGTGCTGGGCTACGAGCTGAAGACAGCCGTGGGCACCAGCGTGTTCATTATGGCCTTCACCGCCCTGACCGGCGCCATTTCCCATTTCACCATCGGCGGCGCGCCGGACTGGACCGTGCTGGCGCTGTGCGTGGTGTTCACCCTGATCTGGGCGCGGGTCGCCGCGGTATTTGCCAACAAGGCCGAACCTAAAACGCTGAACCGCGCTACCGGCGTGGTGCTGGTGATCCTCGGCGCCGCCATCATGACCTTCAACCTGCTGAAGTGACCGCTGAAATATGACAAGACCGCCTCCGGCAGTGCCGGAGGCGGTCTTTCCTTCACTTATTCTGCTCATACAGCACGGCCAGACCCCGCAGAATGAGGTCCGCGGCCATGTGCATCTCGTGCCGGCAGGCCGGCGCGATCACCGGCGCGATGCCGCCGGTAGCCACCACCGTGGCCTTCCGGCCCAGCTCAGCCTCCATCCGGTCGATCAGTCCGTCTAGCAGCAGCGCCGAGCCCAGCACGCAGCCGCTCTGCATACACGTCAGCGTGTCGTCGCCGATGGCTCTATCCGGCACCGCCAGCGGGATGTCCGGCAGCAGCGCCGTGCCGCCCGCCAGGGACGACAGCGCCAGGTTTGCCCCTGGCAGGATGGCCCCGCCCCGGAACGCTCCCTGCTCATCCAGCACCGTCACCGTGGTGGCGGTACCCATGTCGACCAGCAACAGCGGCGGCTGATACAGATCCAGCGCGCCCACGGCGGCGGTCAGCAGGTCCGCGCCCAGCGTCTCCGGCCGCTTGATCCGCACCGGTACGCGGCAGCGGACATTTCCACCCACCACCAACGGCTCCTTTCCGGTCAGCAGCCGCGCCGCGCCCTGTAAAGCCCTGGTCACCGGCGGCCCCACCGAGGAGATGAGGACCTGCTCCCCCTCCCGCCTGTTCACCTCCGCCAGCTCCAACAGCTGGCTCAGTGCCACGGCGTAATCGCCCACGGCGTTGTCCCGCCGTGTGGCGATACGGAAGCTGCGGCGCACCTCGCGCCCCTCCATCAATCCCACGACCACATGGGTGTTTCCCACATCCAAAGCCAGCAGCATACGCGCGCCTCCCGTCTTATGCGTTGGTCTTGCGTGCGGCCAGCTTGCCCCGGCTGTACACGACCGCCTTGGCAATGGCCGCGCCGGTGATTAGGCTCACCACGCCCTCTACCAGGCCGTTCACGCCCACAAAGGCAATGACGAACAGGAACGCGTTGGCGCTGCCGAGGGCGGCCACAAAGCCCTGGATATACTCTGTGTTGTAGAAGCACAGGCACAGCGTGGTCATAAACAGCACCGTGTTGCACAGCGCGCCGATCAGGCCCGCCGCGCCGAAGGACCACAGGTTCGTCTTGTCCAGCTTGTTCAGGCCCTTGAAGGCCACGCCGCACAGCCAGCCCGCCAGAATACGGGTGGGCACGCACACCAGGAACGTGTAGATGGGGTTGATGCCCAGCAGCACCGCGCCGAACTGGCTCCTGCCGAAGCATTCCCAGAAGCTGATGCAGCCGAACACGCCGCCCAGAATGGCGCCGCTGGCCGGCCCCATGACGATGGCGCCCACGATGACCGGCACCATCAGCAGGGTGATCTCCAGCCCCGGCATCTTGATCATGCCCAGTCCCGTGACCTCCAGCAGCAGCATAATGGCCACCAGCACGGAAATGCGCACCAGATCCTGCACGGTGTATTTTCCGTGCTTCGTTTCGTTATTCATAATTTTTACCTCCTGCTGCCGCCTCCGTCCAGCAGAGTGCGGCGCTCGCACGTATGATACCACATTTTCGCGTTTTTGCAATAGCTGATTTCAAAAAAAGTCCCCCCGGCTTCGCCGGGGGTACTTGTCGTATGCCGCACGATCGGTCCGGCGAAGCCGGGGTACTGGCTGTGCGCCGCCGTATAGGCCGGTCAGCGCTTCCTTCTCCGCATCCAGGCCATGCCGCCCACGGACGCCAGCGCCATGCCCACGTAGGCCCCGATGCCCGCGTCGAACGTGGTGGGGCTGTCCACCCCGCCGATGGTGAAGTTCATCGTCACGTTGCCCGCGTCGGACAGAATGGTCACCGTGTGCCTGCCGTCCTTCAGCGTCCGCAGATACACCGCCTTCAGATAGACCTCGATGCCGCCGTTGTCCTCGGCGACGTAGTTGGCCGCGGCGATGGTCCTGCCGTCCACCTGCACGCCCTTAAAGCCGCTGAACGCCGCCGTGCTGCGGAACGTCAGCCCGTAGATGCCGGAGGTGTAATCCGTGGCGCTCTTGGCGGCATCAGCCGTCTTCACCGCGGAAATTCCGGGCGTGGACGCGCCGCCGTAGTAGTAGTACCCGCCGCCGGAGCTGCTCTGCGCCGCCGTGCTGATCACAAACGGCGAGAAGTCGCTCACTTCAAATTTGATGCCGTACTCGGTGTATTCACCCTCAAATTCCTCACGGAATTCGTGGTTGTAGTAGTGCTTGATCGTCGGATGCTCGCCACGGGCCTTTCGCGCCGCGCCGTCAGCAGTCGTCATATCGAAATAGGCGTAGGGAACATAGACGACATATTTCCCGTTCTCGCGCCCCTGTCCATCAATAAGCGTAAATTTGAAGTACTGCTTGTCCTTGCCCTCTCCCCGCTGGGGGTAGCGGTCGCACTTGAACTTCTCGCCTTCGTTTCCGATGATATAGGGTTTGTCCGATTCTTTTGCGCTGCTCTCCGCATTCGTTATGGTAGTCTGCACAAAGGAATCGTTCCGGCCGCAGACATAGGTATAGCCCAGCACCTCATACGTGCCGTCATCATTTTTCTTCAGCCATTCTGCCGCCATGTGGCGGTATCCCAGCATGGACGTATAGCCCACCGTAACGCCGCCGATATCCTGATAGGCTACTTCCACATAACGCATTTGCAGATCTCGTTCACCTTTTTGGGGATTATATTCCCTCACCGTGTTCGAGTCGATCGTACGGAACAGGATATTAAAACTGCTCAGTATCTCGCCTTCAAGTGCAGAAGAGTTGCCAGTCACCGACATGACACGGTAATGCGTTACACCCTGTAAACTTGCGTCTGGCTTTAAGGTAATACCCTTTTCCAATTCCTGATAGTTGGGTAACTGTGCGCTATTGCTGTCAAACGAGGTGTAGAAGTGCCCCCCATCGTATGTTACATTCACACCGCCGGTCGGCGTGTCCATGTCACTCTGCACCGGAACGGAAATTGGCTTATTCCCTGTACCAAGGCCGGACAGCTTTGCACCATCCTCCACGCTCACAGAAAACCTCTCCCGCTTGATGTTTCCGGCCGCATCCTTCCACACCAGCAGATACTGCGCCCGACTTACGCGACCGTCCAATGCGATCAAAGATACCACGCATTTGCTATCGCCATTTGTATTGTTGTTCTCGGAAATAGCTGCATTATTGCCATTCAAGACCTTGCACTCGTTAAGCACCAACGTGTAACCCGACGGTGCCGCTATGGTAACCGTCCCCAAATGGACATTCATTTGAGTGTTCAAGGTCTCATCTACGGTCTTGCCGTCAATCGGCCTGACGATCAGTACGCCCGGCTCCAATGCGGCACATTCCCAAGTATTCTTATATGTTGCATTAAGCTCCGCACCGCTTATCAGCCGCGAAGTCTTCACCTCGCTGACAGTCGAATTAATCGTCTCATAGTGGAAATAGTTTTCCTTCTCTATGACGATCTCGGCGCGTATAGTCAGCTTTTCAATTGGCGTATTTTGACCCGCTTCTTCACTTTCAGCACCCGCAGCCCATACCACGAAAGACCGCATACCGTTGAAATTAGGTGTCGCTGTAACACTCAATACATCGCCCGACTGGTTTACGGCTGCCATCACACCGCCAAAGGCCTGTTCGTTACCTACCTCATTAAATTCCATATTACCGTTTATGAATTGATATGCCGCTTGATCGTTATTCCCGTTAAATTTTGCAATACGCACTGCATTTTCGGGCTTCACAAAGTGAAGTGTATACCCAACGCTCCCGTTGTTCGTTTTTTTCGCCGCCGCAAGCCAGTGCTCCTCGGAGCCCTTCAGCACCGTGACCGTCAGCACACCGTTCGCATAGTTGTATTCGTAGTCCGTTCCCTCTTTGAGGTCCTGCGGGAACGTAATATAAAAGTCCCCTGCATTCCCCTCGCTTCGCAGCACAGGCGCCCTATAATCGGCGTCCTTCAACGCCTTGTCTATATCCACCTGTCCACCTTGCTCACCGCCGCCGGGACCAGGACCGGGACCGGGATCAGGGTTGTTTGCAATTTCCTGCAAAATATTCACCCGGTAGCTGAAAAAGCACGGCATCTTACCGTCTGTCACATACAACGTCTCCAGTATCGCCTTTACACCGTCGCCGAGTGCATTGTACTTTTTAACCGCCTCGGTGGTCACATCCTTATAGTTCTGCTGGCCGAAATTCGTCCCGCGCGGCATGATCTGGTTTGCCATTTCTCCCGCTTCTTCATAATAGACAAACACACCCGTATCGCCCAAGAACGCCTTTGCTTTCGCTAAATCTTCTTCCGTAGCCGTACCAACCACCGCAAGCGCAGAAACGCTTTTTACCGTCCCTGTATTGTCTGCCCAGACGGGGGTACAGAGGGACAGGGTGAGTATCAGGGTCAGCAGGAGGCTGACTGCTTTTTTCATTTTCCTCTCTCCTTTTTCGGCCAGAGGGGTCGTTTCAGCGGCGCTGAAACGCTCACGGGGGTATACCCCCTGACGCACATATTTTTGTCATCGGCCAGTAAGGGCGGGCGCGCCTGCCGGTCAATGATACATCTACTTATACCACTTTACCGTCTTTGAAACAATATGCTGGCAGGGAATGGCATATTTTTGGGCATAAAATGCAAAAAACAGCCAGGCTTTTTGTGCAAAAGTCCGGCTGCTTTCAGTTATTCCGCCATGGGCTGCACGCCGCCCGTGGGCAGTATGGGCCGGCTGATGGGAACGCTCCCCAGCATCAGCTGGTACTCACCGTCCAGCATCAGCTGCACCTGCGTCACATCCTCCAGTGAGCACAGCGAGTCCACCAGCCCCTGCATCATGCGGTTCTGCGCCTCCGCGTCCTCCGGCAGCAGCGCCGCCACCGCGCCGGGGAGGTTCAGGTAGCATATCCCCTCCTCCGTGCTGGCGTTCAGGGCCGTAAAGCCCTCCGGCAGCAGCGGGTACAGGTCCGCGTAGCTGTCCAGCGGCCGTTCCGTCAGTGCCTTCACCACCGCCTGGGCCACCGTCTCCCCCTCGTACACCGTCAGCCGGCGCTCCTCGCCCACCAGCGTACCGCCGCCGTCCGGGAAGTACAGCTGCACCTTCACCGTCCGCACCACGTCGTCCGGGCTGGTCAGCAGCACCTCCTCTGAGGTGTACACCTCGCTGGTCCGGTCCGCAGGCAGCTCGCCCGCCACCGTCAGCCGCACGGCGTAAATGCCGTCCAGCTGCATCAGCGACAGCGTGATGCAGTAGTCCGCGATGGTCCGGTCAATGCCGATCAGCTGGTCGTATTCGCTGCTCATGTCCACCGACACCGTTCCGCCGGTGACGGTACAGCTCAGCAGCTGCGTCCCCACGGGTATGGGCGCGATAAATCCCTCCGCCGTGCAGCCGCCCAGCAGCAGCTCCATGATGTACTGCGCCTGCTGCTGGCGTCCCCGGTCCCCGGCGGTGATGTCCGCCCAGGGGATGGCGATGCCCTGCACGGCGTCGCCGCCGCCGGCGGATTTGTTCTGCTCACTCAGGTCCGCCGGGCAGTACAGCCGCAGGCTCCCGCCGTCCGCCGCCTGCTGCTCGCCGCAGGCGCACAGGCTCGCCGCCAGCACCGCCGCCAGCAGCAGGGAAATGATACGCTTTTTCATGCCTCCTCCCCCCTTTCCGCCAGCGGCAGGTACACGGTGAACACCGTGCCCACGCCGTTTGCGCCGTGGCCGGCGGAGATGGTGCCGCCCCGGTTCTCGATGGTGTCCTTCACGATGGACAGCCCCAGTCCCGTGCCGCCCACCTCCCGCGAGCGCATCTTGTCCACCCGGTAGAACCGGTCAAAAATGTGCGGCAGGTCCTCGTTCGGTATACCGATGCCGTTGTCGCTGACCGTCAGCACCACCTTGTCCCCATCCACATGGGCCTCCGCCCGGACGAAGCCGTCCTCGGCGGCGGAGTACTTGATGGCGTTCTCCATCAGGTTGTACAGGATCTGATGTACATCGTCGTCGGTGGCCAGCGCCACGGCATCCTCGTCCGCCGCGCCGGATACGGTCACGCCCTTCTCCTGGGCCACCATGGTCAGCATACGCTCCACGCGCTCCAGCACCGGCCTCACCGCCACGGGATAGGGCTGCTGCACCACGCCGCTGTCCAGCCGCGTCAGCCGCAGCAGGTTCTCGGTAATGCGGCTCAGCCGTTCCGCCTCCCGCCCGATGTCGGTGACGAACTCCTTTGTGGTCTCCTCGTCCATGTGATCCGTCTGCAGGATGGAGTCCGTCAGCAGCCGTATGCCCGCCAACGGCGTTTTCAGCTCGTGGCTGGCGTCGGAGACGAACCGCCGCCGGGCGTTCTCCGTGGTCTGCAATCGGTCGGTCAGGCTGTTGAATTCCGCCGCGATCTGGGCGATCTCGTCGGTGCCGCTGGCGTCAGCCCGGTGGCTGTACGCGCCCTCACGCACCTTGCGGATGGCCTGCAAAAGCCCGCTGATTTGCCGGGTCAGCATCTGGCTGAGTACGATGCTCAGCCCCGCCACCAGCAGGGCAATCAGCAGCGAGATAATGAGCAGGTTGTGCCGGAACGTCTCCAGCAGCTCCGACTGCTCCGTGTCGTAGTCATAGGCGTACACCGCGCCCACGATCTGGTTGTGATACACCACAGGCGTGGCCACGCGGCTCAAAAACGCCGTGCCGTCATAGCTGCAATAGCTGGCGTCCTGTCCCCGCAGGGCCACCGCCACCACGGAGTACAGCGCGTATTCGCCCACGGCGTTGCTGCCCTGCCGGGTGTCGTACAGCACCAGTCCCGCGCTGTTGGTCACCATGATACGGGCCGCGCCGGACTCGTCCAGGCCCTCCAGCGCCGCCTGCACGTTCTCCACCGTCAGCTTCTCCAAGCCCATCATCGCCGACTCGATGACCTTCGCGGTGCTCTTCAGGTTGTTCTGATTGGAGGTCACCATCATGTTCTGGCTCACCAGCAGCGGATAGGAGTTCAGCAGGATCAGCACCGCCGCGATGACCAGGATATAGCTCAGGCTGAACTTCAGCTGCAAGGTCGCCTTGCCCCGCAGCTTGCGTATACCAAGGCCCAGGCGCTGCCGCATAGTCTGCGCCTGCGGGGTCTGGTCCGTATTTGCTGCCGCCGTGTCACACGGTGGGCTGTTCTTCTCCCTTAAAATAGTAACCAACTCCCCACTTCGTCATAATGTATACCGGGTTGGCGGGGTCCGGCTCCAGCTTTTCCCGCAGCCGTCGGATGTGCACGTCCACCGTCCGATAATCTCCGGCGTAGGAATACCCCCACACCAGGTCCATCAGGCTCTCCCGGCTGTACACCCGCCGGGGGTTTTTCATCAGCAGCTCGATCAGGTCATACTCCTTTGCGGTCAGGTCGATGGTCTTTCCGTCCCGCAGGGCCACCCGCTGCTCCGTGTCCAGGCTCAGATCGCCCACGGTCAGCAGCGGCGTGCGCTGGCGGCTCTGGGCCGCCTGGTTCCCGTTCATGGACCGCCGCAGCAGCGCCCGGATGCGTGCCTTCAGCTCCAGAATGTTAAAGGGCTTCGTCACATAGTCGTCCGCGCCGCAGGCAAAGCCCATCAGCTTGTCGCTGTCCTCGCTGCGGGCGGTCAGCATGATGACGGGCACATCGGAAAACTCCCGTATCTTCATGCAGGCGTCGCTGCCGGACAGGCCGGGCATCATCACGTCCATGACGATCAGGTCGAAGTTCTCCTTCTTCTCCAGCTCCACGGCGGCCGCGCCGTCATAGGCGGTCATCACCTCATACCCCTCGTTCTCCAGATTGAACTTCATGCCCTTCACCAGCAGCTTCTCGTCGTCTACCACCAATATCTTCATTCCTGCGTATCCTCCGTTATGATGTGATCTTGTATGCTCTCCACGATGGCCTGTCCGATTCCCTCCACCCGCGTCAGGTCCTCCGCGCCGGTATAGGGTCCGTTGGCCTCCCGTTCGTCCACGATCCGCTGGGCCAGCACCGGGCCGATCCCCGGCAGGCCGTCCAGCTCCTCCGCGCTGGCGGTGTTGATGTTCACCTTCAGCAGCGCGGGCGCAGCCTCCTCCGGCGGCACGGCGCTGATGTCATAGCCGCCCCGCACCTGCCGCGGCGTCAGCAGCCACGTCAGTGCCATCGCCCGGACGAACAGCACCGTCAGTCCCAGCAGGAACACGTCCGTCTTTGTCAATTTTATCCGCTTTCCCACAGTTGACTACCCCGCCTCTTTTGCTTATAATAGGTCATGGACATACCGGCCCCATGCTCCGGACGGGGCCGTCCCCCTATATTATAGCATACATGGAGAAAAAGTCACATGAAAATCCGTCGTTTTATTGCTGTTTTTTTATCCGCCCTGATTTTATGCGGAGTTCTGACCGTTCCCGCCGCCGCGCTGGAGGATCCGGCCATCCGTGCCAAGGCCGCGCTGCTGGTGGAGGCCGAGACCGGCACGATACTCTATGACAAAAATATCCACGATGAGCTGTCCATTGCCAGCACCACCAAGATCATGTCCGCCCTGCTGATCTTCGAGGCTATCGACCGGGGCGAGCTGCGGCTGGACCAGCAGGTCACCGCCACCGCCACCGCCCTGCGCGGCCTGCCGGAGGACGGCAGCACCGCCGACATCGTGGAAGGTGAAACGCTGACGGTGGAGCAGCTGCTGTACTGTATGCTGGTCATCTCCGCCAACGAGACGTGCAACATCCTGGGCGAAACGCTGTGCGGCAGCGTAGATGCCTTTGTGGAGCGCATGAACCAGCGCGCCCAGGAGCTGGGGTGCAAAAACACCCACTTTGCCAACACCACCGGCCTGACCCAGTCCGGCCACTACTCCTCCGCCTACGATCTGTATCTCATCACCCGCGAGGCCATGAAGCACGAGGACTTTATGACCATGGTGAACACCAAGTCCTACGAGATACCTCCCACCAACAAGACTGAGGAGGAGCGCGTGCTCCACAGCACCAACGCCCTGATCTCCAACTGGCGGCTGGCCGGGTACCTGTACTCCGGCGCCCAGGGCATTAAGACCGGCAGCACCGATGCCGCCGGCCAGTGCCTTGTCTCCTCCGCTGTCCGCGGCAGCCGCACGCTCATCAGCGTGGTGCTGGGCGCGGAGAAGGTCGAAAAGGAGAACGGCTCCGGCTACATCGTGGAGAGCTTTACCGAGACGGCCCGTCTGTTCGACTGGGGCTTTGACAACTTTGCCCCCCAGCAGGTGCTGGACGAGAATGAGCTGATCCAGGAGGTCCCCGTGGCCCTGAGCAAGCAGGTCTCCACCGTGGCCGTCCACCCGGCGGAGAGCGCCGACGCCATGCTGCCCAAGGATCTGGATGTCAGTGCCCTGACCCGCACCGTCACGCTGGATAACGAGACGGCGCTGGCCCCCATCGCCGCCGGCGACCGCCTGGGCGAGATCACCGTCAGCTACGGCGACACGACCTACGTCACCGTACCCCTGCTGGCCGTGGCCGACGTGTCCGCCAGCCGCTTCCTGTCCCTGCGCCACGCCATCGGCGAATTCTTCTCCCAGCGCTCCGCCCGCATCGCCGTTCTGGCGCTGGTGGTGCTGGTCGCCGCCCTGGTTCTGTGGTTCCGGTTCTACGGCCGCAACCGCCGCTACGGCAAGCCCGGCAGCAAGCAGTACCGCCACCACTCCTACCGCGGCCGCCGTCACTGATATGGCGCCTATCCGTATACTCTACGAGGACCCGTATCTGGTCCTCTGCGTCAAGCCCGTGGGCGTCCTGTCGGAGGACAGCCCCTCCGGTGCCTGTATGCCCGGCCTGCTGCGCGAGCACTACCGCGCCCTGGGGCAGAACGACTATATCGCCACCGTCCACCGGCTGGACCGGCTGGTGGGCGGCGTTATGCTGTTCTCCCGCCGCCGGGACGTCACCGGAAAGCTCACCGCCGCCGTGGCAGAGCACCGCGTCACCAAGGAATACCTGGCCGTTCTCCGGGGCACGCCGGCGCAGGACGAAGCCACCCTCACCGACCTGCTGTTCCGCGACGCCGCCCACAACAAAAGCTACGTGGTCAAGCGTATGCGGAAGGGCGTCCGCCAGGCGTCCCTCAGCTACACCGTCCAGGGCGAAGCGGACGGCCTGACGCTGGTGCGCGTGCAGCTGCACACCGGCCGCACCCACCAGATCCGGGTGCAGTTCTCCTCCCGCGGCCTCCCCCTGATGGGGGATATCCGCTATGGCAGCAAGGCCGACTGCTCCCCCGCCCTGTGGTCCACGCGGCTGGCGCTGACACACCCCGTCACCGGCAAGCCCATCGACGTTGCCTGTCCCCCGCCGGATGCCTGGCCCTGGAATTTGTTTGCATGAAAAAAGACCGCCCTCCGGCGGTCTTTTTTTGCTGTGCAGCGCACAGAAAATAAAAGCGGTCCGTTGCTCATGCATGAAGCTCTATGCCAGTAAATACCCGATTTCCACAAACAGACACCCCAGTCCAAAGAAAAACGTCAGGATGGCTGTGGCGTACAGCCAGAACCGCCCCGCCCCCAGCCGGGGATAGTCCAAAAACGGATAGGGGTACAGTTGGCCGGTGCGTCCGATAGGCTTGCCGGTCCCGGCCCGCAGCATGGCAAAGGCAAAATACGCCAGCGGCAGCACCAGCCACCAGACGGCGTGCCCCACTGTCAGCCCTGCCTTATCCTGCCACAGCAGCCATTGCAGCACCGTCAGCCCCGGCGTAATAAAGTGTACGCAGACATTCCCGAAGGAAAAGCGCCCCTTCAGCCAGCTCTCATCGTCCCGCCGGTGGGCGGTCGGCAGCAGCACAAAGGCGTAGATCAGGTGCGTCACATAGATGCACAGCGTCATACTCAGCGCCACGCCCGGGGAACTGAGCCACCGGAACGCGCCGCAATGGGGGTCATGCCCGCTGGCGCCCAGCGCCAGCTCATAGAGCAGTATCAGCAGATTGCTCAGGTGTGTGTAGTACACGAAAAAACCGGCGCGGATACAGTGCTTTTCCGGCAGCCACGCCTTTTTGTACAGTCCGATGGCGGTGACCAGCACGATCACCAGCGCCGACAGCCGCAGCACAGTCATCCCTCCCGCAGCGCCTTCAGCAGTGCGATCTCCCGTGCGTAGCCCGCCAGCTCATTGGGCGTCTCCAGCACAAAGGGCAGCCCCTGCAATGCGGGATGCCGCACCACCCGGCCCAGCGCCTCCGCACCCAGGCAGCCCTCGCCGATGCGGGCATGGCGATCCTTGTGGGCGCCCCGCGGGTTCAGGCTGTCATTGATGTGCACTGCCTTCAGTCTCTCCAGACCGATGACCCGGTCGAACTCCGTCAGCACCCCGTCCAAGTCGTCCGCGATGTCGTACCCCGCGTCGGACACATGGCAGGTGTCCAGACACACCCCCAGCTTATCCGACAGTGCCACCCGGTCGATGATCTCCCGCAGCTCCTCGAACCGGCTGCCCACCTCGCTGCCCTTGCCGGACATGGTCTCCAGCAGGACGGTGGTGCGGAGGCCCGGCGTAAGGATGGCGTTCAGCGTCTCCGCGATCTGGGCAATACCCGTCTCCATACCCTGCCCGGTGTGGCTGCCGGGATGGAAGTTGTACACGTTCCCCGGCAGGTGCTCCATCCGCTTCAGGTCGTCCGCAAGCGTCATGCGGGCAAACTCCCGGGTGTGCTCATCCTTGGAGCAGGGATTGATGGTATACGGCGCGTGGGCCACCAGCGTGCCGAATTCGTTTTCCGCCGCCAGCGCCAGAAACGCCGCCACATCCGCCGGGTCGATGGCCTTGGCCTTGCTGCCCCGTGGATTGCGGGTGAAAAATTGAAACGTGTTGGCCCCGATGGACATGGCCGTCCTGCCCATGGCCAAAAAGCCGTCTGAGGCGGACAGATGACACCCGATATAGAACATGGCCTTCACTCCCTTCACAGCCGCAGGGTGGACGCATCAGCCCTGCCGTTTTCGATGGTCAGCACGCCGCAGGTGGGGTGCAGTGGATCCCCTGCTGCGCCGGGGTTCAGCGTCAGCAGC
>ERZ1504796.108-NODE-108-length-13405-cov-3.209963_pt1 | contig 13405 bp, 6 predicted proteins | sample MGYA00571812_ERZ1504796 | MGnify/ENA primary metagenome ERZ1504796 (study PRJEB39906, sample SAMEA3182075) | gut metagenome | biome: human; feature: gut; material: Stool; isolation source: human stools | place: Canada | collected 2012-03-14 ... | reverse complement strand
ACGAATACCTTTGCGAGCGGCGGCTTCTCCGGCTCCCTGGGCGGCGCTGTGGGCTGCGTGGGGCAGGGGGCTTACTGCAAGCTGGACAACCTCACGCTGAATAACACCATGAACGCTGCTTTGCAGGTGGGTGTCGGCGACCTGGTGGGGCAGGCTGCGGCTAAAGCGCTTGTGGATGTAGGCCGCGTCACATATACGAATAATGGGCAGGCATCGGTGCTGGTTTCCGCCACCGGGGTCGGGACGGTGCTGCGCCTGGCCGGGGCTATCAAGGACAGCTCTGCCAGCTCCGGACACATCGTGCGCACCCAGAACCAATCGCTGCTCTATGCGGACACCGGCTACTCCTTTGTCCGCAAAGGGACACTTGCCAGCAACGATGTGGGCAACTACGGGCAGATTTTGCGCAATGATAAGCTGCATATTCTCACCTTTGATGCCGCAAGTCATACAGTCTCTGTGCAGAATCCTTTGACTTCTTCGACCAATATTACCTTGAGTTCGGCGGCGGACGCGGCCAAGCTGGCCCTGACGCTGCACACCCATGGCGCGGTTAGCGGTGTAAACGGTATTCAGGGCGATCAATTTAACAAGCTGCGTTCTGCTACCATTACTCTGATAGGGAATGTTGACCTGCGGGGCAGCGGCGTGGAGCAGTTTACGCCGTCCAATGATCCCTATACCGTTTTCTCCGGCAAGATAGTGGGCGATGGTCATACGCTGACCCTGTCGATCGGGGAGAGTGCCCGGGTGCAAGGATCGGAATCTGCCAATGTGGGTGTACTCGCGGATATTTCTTCGACCACGGTCAATAATCGCTGCTGGATGGGCGCTTTTTCCGCAATAGCCGGTGCGTCGGTGGATAATCTCACCGTGGACGGTGAAGTGATGCACTATGCAGATGCGCCGAAGGGCTTTTTCCTTGGCGGTTTTGCGGGGAATGTTTCGGGAAATTCTATCACCATCCAAAACTGCACGACGAATCTGAATATTACCTTGGATAAGGGTAAGGCCACCACAGGCAGAAGTATTTATGTGGGTGGTTTTTTGGGCTGCATCCAAAGTAATACTGCTATCAGCATCACAGGTAGCATTACCAAAGCAAGGATTAGCTTGCTGAATGGGAGCTATGGCATCCAGGCTGTTTATCTTGGGGGCATGGCGGGCAGAGTGAGCACCGATACCAGTAAGGACATTGCTTTTACAAACAACATCATCAGCGCGTCTATTATCCAAAATGTGAACGCGACCAACGCCCATGTGGGCGGGTGTTTCGGCGACTTGGTTTGCACCAAATACTACATCAATATAGACATGACCGGTACCAAGGCGGTAAAAGCGTTTGTGTCCTCTGCGTCCAGCACCTCCGCCGGGGGCCTGATCGGTCACACGGTGCAGAAGTGTAAGCTGGTGCTGGACGGGGCCTGGCAGGGCACGGTCAGCAGCGGCAATGCGTCTGTGGGCGGACTTATTTACGACCTGGACGGCAAGCTGACGGTAAATAGCGGCTTCTCTGTAAATGACTCTACCTTTACATCTAACAATGCCACAAAGGGCATTTTGGTGGCCGAGGGCACCCAGGCGTTTGTGGTTGTGAACTGCGACCCGTCGGGGTTCCAGACCGTTAAGGCGGACGGGTTTGATCTGTTCGTGGGCAAGAATATTGCTTCCCGTGCGTCTATGAATGTTGCTGCCACCGGCGGACTGGTTTCGGTGGAGACAGGGATAATTGAGGATGCAGATATAGGTAGAATTCCTGCCACCAGCGACTGGTATAGCATGATCTCCGCCCGGCAAAACAGCAATACAAGATATTATTTCAACATCGCCAAGCTGGATTATACAGACGGAGATTATACGCCCAGCACAATAGCTAAGACTCCGGCGGATGTGATCTACTGGCATGTGTACGACTATGTGCAGGGGGCGCTGCCGGACTATGTGCGGGAGAAGAGCTTTCCCGCGGCCATCACGGACATCACCGGGGCCGACAAGGACATCGACATGACCAATTACTCCTTCTATCCCACGAAGAAGGAGGGGGTGACCTTTGACTTCAGCGGGCACAAGCTGACCTTTGGCTATGCGGTGGCGGACCTGCCCCGGACGGGGCAGATGTTCGGCATTCAGAGCGGTATTTTGTCCGATGTGATCGCCACAAACGAAAGTGTCACCGCTTCGCTTACGAATATCACCCTGAGCGGGAAAATTTTCCCGGTGAACTACAATAACGGCAGCAGCTCCGGCGCGTTTATCTGCGGTAAGGTGGTGGGTAATCGCACGGCCACTGTGACGGCGGACGCCAATTTCAAGGTGGAAAAGGTGTTCTTTGACGGGCTGACGGTGGACGGCGCGGCCACGCCGCTGCTGATAGACACCATTGGCAGCAATGTTACCGGAGCCCTGACCTCCGTTTCTCAGTACACACAGGGCACTTATGAGGAGGTCAATAAGACGACCGCTTACACGGCTAAGGCGGCCAGTGCGCTGATCGGCAAGGGCGGCGTAGCAAACGAAAACGGCAGTACGGCCTCCTCCAACATCTCCGTGACTTTCAAAAACATCGTTTTTGCGGCGGAGGAAGGGAAGTCCATCTTCACCAAGGCCAGCTACTTTGAGGCCATTAACTGCGTGAACGGCACGGGCGCATACATCTACAACTTCAACCTGGCGGAGGACTGGGACGGCGGCAATCACAAGTACGCCGTGACCTACGGTACGGAAATTTCTACCAACCCCAAGCAGTACGAGTATTACGACCAGGAAATTTTGGTGGACCCCAATACGCAACCGACCCAACATGGCGGCACGAACACAGCATTTTCTACCGGGTATATGCCCTATGTGCTAACCACCATGGACGGCGGCACCAGCCTGCGGGTAAACCGCAAGAGTGTGAATTTTGACTTTGGTTGGGGCACCTATGAGAACCCCTATATCATCGAAAGAGCCGCACAGCTGGAGGCACTGACGAAGCTGGTGAGTATGAGCGATTCGTACTCGTTCCAGTCGGAGTGGGTCATCAACTATCCCAAGGCCAGCGGCACCGCCTTGGACTATACCGACTGTGATGTGTACACCGCATCGGCCTCGGACACGCTGACGAGCGGGAAAAAGACCCTGAAAGCGGAGACGCTGCGGGAGTATCTGCGGGGAGCGTATTACAAAATCTCTGCGCCTATGGAGCTTTCAAGCGAGTTTACAGGCATCGGAACGGAGCAATATCCTTTCCATGGAGTCATCGTGGGCAGCGGGACCGTTATCACCATGCCGGATAACACGAATGTGGGCAACACGGGCTACTGCGGATTTATCAATGTGGCCAACGGCTGCGCGGTGTACGGACTGGAGCTGAGCTATAAAAATGTGGGACTGTCGGGGAGTTTTAGCAGTTGGGACAGCCCGACCAGCCGAGCCTTTTCGACTAAGCGGGCTGCCACGAGTGTGGCGCATTTTGGCGGCGCTATCGGCTGGATCGTCGGCGGAGACAATGTGCTGGACCATGTGACCGTCCGTGTGAATTCCCTGACGCCGGGGCATAAGACCTCGGTTTTCGGCGGCTATGTGGGCCTGATTTCCGGTGGCGGTGTCACGGTGCGGAGCCTGGGCCCGGGCGTTGACAAGGTCGAGACTGCGGAGAATTCCCAGTATTTTTACTATGCGCCCTATGTGGGCAAGGCGTTCAGCGGCTATGCTATCTCGGATGATCAGGAATATAAAAATACACCGAAGTATGCCTCCATCGCCTGTATTGCGGCGAAGCAGACCACCGGGACATTCACAGCGCAGGGAGATCAGGGCGGCGCGTTCACGCTGGATAATGCGGCGGACCTGATGATGCTGGGGTACTCCATGTACAGTGGGGCCCTGTCGGACGAGACGAACTCACTGTCGTATGGCGCAGATGTATTATCCCGCAGTGGGAATTATGCGTATGTGGGTGAGACGAACCACCCGGATGTGACCATTACCGCCGGGCGCTATGCCGAGGATGCGCGGACGGACGGGGATAACCTGATTCGGAGATATTTCGGTATTCCGGCGGGAACCGGGATAAGCAGAAAAGGGAAAATTACCGCGACTCTGACAGGCGCAGAATATGATATGAGCCAGTTCGGCAATGCCTTTCGTGGACTTGGCAGCCCCTATTTAGGTGCGGAGTGCTACAATGTGCTGGAGGTACATGGAGCAGCCACTGGGACTTTGGTCAAACTCAATGCGTCTTTGAAACAGTATTGCTATCAGGCGAGGAGCAAATATGAGCCCGACTCTGTTCACAATATGGCCTTGGTGATGGAGCCCACCGGCGGTGGACCGGTCTTGATCTCTAATATAACTGTGAGCGGCACAATTTCCCTTTCTGTATATGACATTGCCAATAACACAGAGCTGACGAAGAAAATGAGCCACTGGTTGAAGCTGGATGGAAGCAATAATAAGGAAACGCTGTTCTGCTTGGGCGGCTTTTTGGGCTATTCCGGTGGAGCAAAATTCACGGATGTGGCGCTGAAAGATTTGACTATCCACTCTCCCGGTTGGGCCGGTGGTCTTGTCGCCAGTGAGCACAATCAAAATGGTTCTTCTGTAAATGGATGTGTTATAGACAGTGTGAAGCTGGAAGGCTTGCAGAGCACCGGGGCGGTGTACGCTTTCCTTCGGGCGGGCAGCAACACGCAGCTTTCCAATGTGAAAGTGACGAATGCACAGGTCCAGACAAAGGTATCTGAATTCTCTGACGCAAACAACGATACTTACAATGCGGCTACGGGTGGATTGATCGGCTGTATTATGAACGGGACTATTTCGGTTACAGATTCGTCGGTCAGCCGCTCGAGCGTGCAGTTTGTATCAAAAAAAACGACGAGCTCTTCGTATAACGGAAACGCCGGCGGCTTTATTGGGACAAGCAGGGCCAGCGTGACCTTTAGCAATTGCACCCTGGACGGGACGGAGGTGGTGGCTTGTGCCGGATATACTGCCACGGCACCTTATCCCACGGAGTATACGAATTCGACTGTGAAAGTGAGCGGCATCTCTGAGGGAACAAATAATGCCATAGCCTATGCCCTCAGCAGCGATGCATCGGCTGCCGGAAATGCGGGCGGATTTGTGGGCGTAACCGCACAGGCTAGTACATACACGAATTGCGTGGTAAAGTCCGACACGGAACCCACAGCGATATTGGGCTACAACAATGGCGGCGGCATTGTGGGCGAGGGTAAGCGCGGAGCAAATTACAGCTTTACGGGCCTCAGCGTTCAGGCCACAAATCATCCCCTTTACATCATGGGCCGCTCCTGCTCGGCGGGACTGATCCCGTGGCATGAGCAAGGCGACAGCGCAAATGCTGTCGTTGCAAAGAGGGTAAAGGTGTCCGGCAGTGCGTCTGCTCCGGTGTATATTTTGGCGACCGAGAATTCAGGCGGCGATGTGTTTGCCAGCGGACTTTTGGGGCATGTGAACCAGATTTCCGTGGATGTGACAGACGCAGAGGTGTCCAACTGCATCATTGCGGGGAGTAGGGCGGCCGGTGTTCTTCGGGGCTTTAATGGCGCATCCACTTCTCTACAGAACATAAAGGTATTCGGCAATTACATACAATCGACGAATAGCTCGCTGGCCGGGATCTTCAACACGGTCGGGAAGCCTGTGTCGCTGGATGGCCTGTATTTTGCGGACAATATGCTCCGCAGTGGGTTTAAAGATAAAAAAGAGGCAGGCGGCATCGTGGATACCATCAGCGAAAAAGGAGTCCTGAACGGCTGCAATATCCTGATGAAGAACAATGACATGGCCTTTACCGGTTCTGCGAAAACGATTGCCGATATATTGAAGATGACGACCACGAAGCCCTCCGGTGTGACTGGGACGGATTACAAGAGTGTCGGATTGATCGGGTACAAGAATACCGGGACAGCTAATATCCTTGCTTTCAGTAGCGAGGCCGGAACAAATATCAATCAGCAGGAAAGGTTTGTTACAGAGAGCAGCGGAAAGGCCACGGTGATCTTTGCCGGGTACGGTGCGCCGTCGGTGTTTGAGACGGAGCATTTCGACAAAAACAACACGGCTTACACCCCGGCGCAGGCGCTGGCGGATCATGGCGTAACACCTGTGAAGACGGACAAGCTCAACGGCGACGCGGTGACTAAGACGCAGGGCAGTGCCACGCCCGACTATCTCAATGCCAACCTGGAAGGCTGGGCGGCCTGGAAGGACAAGACCGTGAAGCTGGAGGATACGGGCATAAAAACCCTGTCTGTCCTGACAGCGGATAAGCTGAGAATCACGCAGAATACAGACCTCCCCGTGCTTTCCATCAACGGGGCTACCCAGCAGACCATGTCCGCTTTCCTGAATCTGCTTACAGGCGGCGGGTTCGGCGCTATGGGAAGCGCCTATACGCTTACGGTTCAGGCGGACCGCTATGCCCTCGGAGGAGACGGTACCCTTTCCCCGCAGACAAAAGGGGACGGGAGCGTGCTGTATGACGGGCAGAAGTTCACCGCCGGTAAGTACGATGATCTGGAGTCGGAGAATAAGTCCCTGACGGTGTTGACACTGACTTTCCAGTCCAGTGCCGTCCCCACACAGACCTACTCCATGAATGTGGTGGTATATTACCCGCAGATTTTGGAATACAAGTCCAATATATCCGTTCTGGAGGGCGAGGTATATCAGCTCAGCTCTTTCCTGACGGCTCCGAAGACCTCCATTGATGTGTCTGCCGGCAATAAATACTCCCTGTATGTGGAGTATGCGTATAATGACACGGCTAAGAAGATCGAGAACTTCAATTTTGACAAGCGGATCGACTCCGGTAGCCAGGATGGCAGCGCCGGTGGCAGCAAGAGTGCCTTTGTCAAGGGCACCGGCTTCGTGCTGGTAGATCTGAACAGCCCCGGGGCCTATGGCTACAGGAGCTATTACTATACCGCCCCAGAGGACACCTTTACATTGGACTTCAGCAGCTTTCAGAGTGAGGCAGGAGAACCCTTTGCCGTGAAGCTCTTGCCGGAGGTGGTGAAGAATCTGCTTGGAAAGAAAGACCACCTGTGCAAGGATGCGAACTACGGCCATGTGGAGCGGTATCTCCTGATGGTGATTCCTCAGACGGCAGAACAGCTGATGCAGTACACGCTGCGCGCTACGGTGGCGGAAAATGACAGGAACATCATTGTTCGGGATCATAAGGAAAAATGCTCCGTGAATGTGTGGGGCAAGGCCACAGGCGAAATGAATCTGACCACACCCGCCACAACCTTCTCCAATGTGGTGGGCAAGGAGCTGGTGGTGAATGCCCATGTGCAGGTGAATTTCCCCAGCAACTATATCTCTGCCATGCATGACCGGGACATCTACGGGACCCATGTGTTTAAGATCATGGATGCGAGCAATAAGGCTGTTTCTCTGCCTGCCGGGACAAAGGCGCTCCTGACGGGCAAGGACGGTAAGACTTTGCTGGCTACCCGCGTCACAACGCCTACCGCTACGGTGCGCTATGAGCTGGATAACATAGTGTCCTTGGCCCCAGGCGACAGACTGACGGATGATTTTGTACTTACGCTGGACTTCTCGGAGGTGTCGCCTGCGGATTTCAGCGGGGTATTTGCCGATGGCGGCCTTTATACGCTGCAGGATGAATTCTACATCTCCAGCGATCGGGCTCACTACACCAATGGCAGCAAAATAGAGGGGCAAGCGCTCAGTTTTACGGCAAAAACGGCTGTGCCGGTGAAGCTGACGGTGATCCCGGTGGACCGTAAAAGCCAGGCTATCAACATGGGCGGCGTGAAAGACAGCACCGACAGCGGTAAAATTCTGTTTGATCTGGTGGCGGATTTCAGCGCCGTACCGGAGAAGGATCGGGTGAATATCGAGTCGGCCAAGGTGGAGTTTTTCCTCTACCAAAAGCAGTATGATGAGACCAAGAAGAAGCATGTTTACAGCGAAGAAAATCTGCTGGGGTCCCTCGGAACGGTGGATGCCGACGGCGGGAGGCTGAACTTGACATCCTCGAAAGCCACGGGTGACTATACGCTAAAGGTGGACCTGGAGTATGTACGCGAGCAGATGAATGCAAACAATCAGGACATTCTGACTAACTACCGGCTGGTTGCGAAGGTGACAGGCCTGGATGCAAGCGGAAATGCCGTCGGGAGTTATTCAGCGGAGAGCTACTTCGTGTTCCTGCTGTGCGACATTGATAACCAGATCGGCGCATAAAGGCATAGGCGCAGAGCGTCCCTAAATAGATAGGGGAAAAATGCCTTCTGCACCCCCAATGAAAAAGCGTCGTCTCGGGAGTGATCCCGAGACGGCGCTTTTTTGCGTCATGCCTATGGCGCGGCAATGGAGCCGGACGGAACACCGGGACGCAAAGGTGCGTATATTGCAGTAGAGGAGGGTTATTATGAGACGGTGGAATTGCGGGCGGGGCGTGGGCATTTGTGCGCTGGCCCTGGGTGTGGGCATTCTCATTGCCGCCATTTTTCCGGTGGGATGCCTGATGTTTATTGTGGCATTTTTGTTGATCGCCTGCGGGCTGTGCTGCCTGCGGCAGTGAAGGGAGGGAAGAAAATGCGCATCATCGTTTGGAAAGCGCCGGTTTTTTTGCGGGGCATTCTGCGCTGCATATTCTGCGGAAAGGAATAGAGGAAACCGCCCTCTCATAGAATGCTTACAGGACACAATATGAGAGGGTGATTGAAGTGGACACGGAACTGAATTTTGAGCAGATCTCTTGCTATGACTTACTGGTCAAGGCGGTAACGACCCACGAGGAGACAACGGAGACAACTCTGCCTGACTACTGCGCCACAGCGTCAAGGATACTGGAGGCTGCGGGACAACTCTTGGTGCGGGAAAAGCAGGCATCGGAGGGAATCGTCCGGGGCGAAGCCCGGGTGACGGTCCTCTATCTCTCTGAGGAGACGGAGGGGCTGCAAAGCGTGACGGTGGCGGTACCCTTTACCTGTGAGCTCAGCGACCCCAAGCTGCGGGAGTGCCAAATGCTGCAGGTACATAGCCGGCTGCTTTTATGTGAGGCGAAACCCATCACCGGGCGAAGGCTCTACCTGCGTGTGATCCCGGAGCTGACGGTCCTGGGCTTCGGGCAGAAGCAGCTTCGGTTCTGCTGCGAGGCCCGGGGAAAAGGCTTGCAGGTGCGAAAAAGAGGGCAGGAGCTTTGCCTGCTGGCGGCGGCGGAGGAAAGAAGCTGCACCACGGCCCAGGAATTTGACGGCGGGGCAGACCAGGCAGAGGAAATTCTTCTGAGCCGGATGGTTCCCAGCATCACCGGCTGCCAGCAGATCGGCAGTAAGCTGGCGGTGAAGGGGGAGCTGTGCGTGTCGGCTATGCTGCGCCTGGCGGACAGAAAGCTCCGGGAAACGGTGCAGACGGTGCCATTTTCCCAAATATTGGATGGCTTTACCGCAGTGGAGAACGGCACCTGGCAGGTGGAGGCAGAGACGGCAGAGTGGGACCTGCGGCTGCCGTATGGGTCTAACGGCACGGATCACCTTCCGGGTGTTTGCCTACCAGAAGCGGGAGATCTCCTATGTAACGGACCTGTACAGCACCTGTCAGGCTCTGACAGCGGAGACGGAGACGGTACGCTTTAGCCGGCGCTGCAGCCCGGTGTGTGCCCGGGAATGGGCGGAGGAGCTTCTTGAATCCGGAGGGGGGACACTGTTTGCCTATGTGACGGCCTTTGACTGCGGTGGGGTCATTGCCCGGTGTGACGGGGGGCGAACAGAGCTTTCCACTACCGTGCGAATGCGAATTCTCTACCAGGACGAAAGCGGCGCACCGGTTACGGCAGAGCGGAGCCGGGAATTGAGCACTACAGTGGAGGCTACCCCGGACGCGGCATGGCTTTCCTGCGGCATTGCAGAGCTGCGGGGAAGCGCGGGGACCTGCCAGGTGCGTGTGCCGGTATGCTTTTACGGCCTGACCGGGGAAGAAACAGAGCTGCGAACCGTGACGGCGGTGAAGGAGTCCGAGGAAAGCCAAGAGACAAGGCCTTCTCTGGTGCTGCGGCGGGCAAAGTGCGGTGAATGTCTGTGGGATATGGCTAAGCAGCACGGCAGCAGCGAAGAAGCCATACGGCAGTACAATCACATGGAGGATGACAGCTTGCCGGAGGGAATGCTGCTGATTCCGGTGCTGCGGAAGTAGGAATTGATCACATATTAGGACGGGCGGGGTGGACCTCGCCCGTTTTTGCGTGTGAGGGAAATGGGGGTGGAGTGCATGACGCGGAGAGGACCCTTCCGGCATCGCACCTTACGCAGGGGAGGCTTTTGAGGACGTGGGTCGCGGATTGCGAGACCCGTTTGCGAACCGGTCTCACAATGACATCTTTTATAAGGAGTGCGGTACAATTCCGGGCGGCGGGGTGAGGGTACCCCGCCCTACGGTTGGCTATAAAAAGGCCCACGCCCGGCGGGGATTTCTGCCGGGCGTGGGGTATGGAAAAAGAAGAAAGAATGAATCAGTTTTGGGCAAAGCGGGAGAGAAATTGACGGGTGCGCTCCTCCTTGGGGTTGGAGATGACCTCCTTGGGGTCGCCCTGCTCCACGATGACGCCGCCGTCCATGAAGATGACGCGGTCTGCCACATCCCGAGCAAAGCTCATTTCGTGGGTGACGATAACCATGGTCATGTGCTCCTCGGCCAACTGGCGTATGACCTTGAGAATCTCGCCGGTCAGCTCCGGGTCCAAGGCGGAGGTGGGCTCGTCGAAGAAGAGAATTTCCGGCTCCATAGCCAGGGCTCGGGCGATGGCCACCCGCTGCTGCTGACCGCCGGAGAGCTGACAGGGATAGGCATCGGCCTTATCCGCCAGGCCCATCTTTTCCAGCAAAGCCATGGCTTTCTTTTCCGCCTCCTCTTTACTGCGGCCCAGCACCTGAATGGGCGCGTCGGTGAGGTTCTTCAGCACGGAGAAGTGGGGGAAGAGGTTGAAGTTTTGAAAAACCAAGCCAAAGCGGCTGCGGATTTTTTTGAGCTGCTGCTTGTCGGCATAGACGGACACGCCCTGCCCATTGGTTTTGGCGGCATAGTCTCCGGAATAGAGCAGGTCGCCGCTGTCCATCTTCGTAAGTAGGGTGGCGCAGCGCAGGAGGGTGGACTTTCCGCTGCCGGAGGGGCCGATGATGGCCACCACCTCGCCCTGGGCTACGGTGAGACTGATGTCCTTGAGGACATGGAGCGTGGAGTCGTTAAAGCTCTTTTTTACATTTTTGATTTCCAAAATATTCATATCCGCGCCCCCTTATTGATAATAATCCATGCGTTTTTCAATGCGGCCCATGACCACATCCACGATGCCGTTGAACAGGAAGTAGAACACACCTGCGATAAGGAAGGGCATGAAGCTGGTCTGGGAGTTGGCGATCTGCTTGCCGATGGTGAACAGCTCCTCGTAGGACACGCAGAAGGCAATAGAGGTATCCTTTACCAGGGTGACCACCTCGTTGGTGATGCTGGGCATAATGCGCTTGACCACTTGGGGCAAAATGATACGCATAAAGGTCTGAACCTTGGTATAGCCCAGGACTCCGGCGGCCTCGTACTGCCCCACGGGCATGGACTCGATGCCGCCGCGGTAAATTTCCGCGAAGTAGGCGGCGTAGTTAATGGCAAAGGCGATGACCACGGGAATGAGCTTGTTTCGGGCCACGCCCATGTCCGGAAACAGATAGTGCGGGCCGTAGGTGACCGCCAGAAGCTGGAGCATCAGGGGCGTGCCGCGCAGAACGGAGATGATAAAGCGCATCACAGAGGACACGGCCTTGCTCTTGCTCATGCGCAGAAGGGCGAAAATCATGCCCAGGGGCAGGGAAAACAGCAGGGTCAGAAAGAAAATGGCACAGGTATTGCCGAGACCCTCGCTCATTTTCAGGATCATGGTGGATAATGTCATTGGTTTCTCCTCATTTTTTTAGGCGCAGTCTCCCGGAGACCCATGGGAGCCTCCGGGAGGTGCGTAGATTTTACTTTTTCAAGGGGATGGACCCTATTAGTTCAGGAACAGCAGGTTGTTGACGATGTCAGGATACTTCTCGGCGATCTTGGCATAGGTGCCGTTATCCACCAGGGTCTTGACGGCACCTTCGATGGAGGAGCACAGCTCCTTATCATCGGCGCGGAAAGCGATGCCGTACTGCTCGGCGCCCAGCTCCTCGGAGAGGATGGTGAAGCCGGCGTTCTTATCGGCATAGGCGGTAGCAACAGGCTTATCCACGATGACGGCATCCACGGCGCCGCCGCTCAGCTCAGTGAAGCACTTGAGGAAGCTGTCGCTGCGGACCAGGGACTTAAAGGTGGCGGTCAGGGACTCCAGATCGCCGTCCTCGCTGAGCAGGGTGTCACCGGAGGTGCCCAGCTGCACGGCTACGACCTTACCGGCCAGATCGGCAGAGGATTTGATGTCGCTGCCTTCCTTGACCATGATGACCTGGGTGTTGTCATAGTAGGGGGCGGAGAGGGTGTAGCCGGCTTCCTTCATGCTGTCGAGGATGGTCATGCCGGACCAGATGCAATCGCACTCTTTAGCATCCAGCTGCGTCAGCTTCTGATCCCAGTTGACGGGGAAGACCTTCATCTCCCAGCCCAGCAGGTCGCAGGCGGCCTGGGCTACCTCAATGTCGAAGCCGGTGTAGCTGCCGTCATCGCCCAGATAGCTGAAGGGGGGATACTCGGCGTCGATGCCAACGGTAAAGACTTTCTTGCCGTCGGCGTTGTCATCGCCCTTCTTGCCGCAGGCGGCCAGGAGGGAAACGGTCATCAGCACTGCCAGCAGCAGGCACAGAGCTTTCTTCAGGTTTTTCATTGATTCGTTCTCCTTTTTCTTTTTATGGGGCCGGTGCATCCGACCGATTTCTTATTGCACTATCATACTACCACTTTAGCGTGATAATGTAAAGAAGTAAAAATTACAAATCATGCACAAATTTAGGAAATTAGATTGTAAGATATGCACAAGGAATACGCAAGATAGGTAGACTGACAACAAAATGCGCATCCAGTAACAGTGGGAAGGAAGCGAATCTGCCCCTGCCAGCCGATGGTGCAGTAAAAAAGCAATCGACTGCAGTTTAAGCAGCCGATTGCATATTGAGTGAGCAGGTCTATAAGCCGGGTTCTGTTGTCATACGGTCATCTATCTACGCGCACCGTTGCCGGTGCGCTCCAGCCACCTCGGGAGCAGCCGGGCCGGCCTATTGCTCCCATACCGGTGTTGCTCCGAATAGAGTTTACAGCGGCGGACGCTTTCACACGCCGTCGGGTGAGCTCTTACCTCGCCTTTCCACCCTTACCTCGAAAACGAGGCGGTATATCTCTGTTGCACTTTTCCTGAAGTCGCCTTCGGCGGGCGTTACCCGTTATCCTTGCCCTG
>ERZ1504796.103-NODE-103-length-13549-cov-3.001853_pt1 | contig 13549 bp, 8 predicted proteins | sample MGYA00571812_ERZ1504796 | MGnify/ENA primary metagenome ERZ1504796 (study PRJEB39906, sample SAMEA3182075) | gut metagenome | biome: human; feature: gut; material: Stool; isolation source: human stools | place: Canada | collected 2012-03-14 ... | reverse complement strand
GCGGTGGTGCTGAAGGACGGCAAATTTGCCTATGTGGGCACAAAGGAAGAGGCGCTGGAGCGCTTTGACTGTGCAAAGTGCATTGATCTGCAGGGCAAAACTGTGCTGCCCGGCATGGGCGACTCCCACCTGCACTTCTTCGCTTTCTGCCAGACTTATACCACGGTGGACCTGGGCGGCGCCACCTCCCGCGCCGAGGCACTGCAGCTGCTGCGTGACCGCGCGGCGGAGACGCCCAAGGGCGAGTGGATCAAGGGCTCCAACTTTGACCAGTCCAAGTGGAAGGACTGCGAGGACCGGCTGCCCACCCGTCTGGACCTGGACGAGGCCAGCACCGATCACCCCATCGTCATCAAGCGCGTGTGCCTGCACACGGCGGTGGCCAACACCATGGCGCTGGAGAAGGCCAACATCACCAACGGCTACGTGTACGGCCCCGGCGGCCTGGTGGAGCTGGATGCCGACGGCAATCCCAACGGCATTTTCCGTGAGCAAGCCTCCAAAATTTATGATAACCTGATCCCCGACCCGTTCCTGGTGCCCGCCACCCGCGAGAAGTGCATGAAGAAGGGTCTGGCGCTGGCCTCCAGCCTGGGCGTGACCATGATGCACACCTACGCCGCGGAGATCTGGCACTATGACGAGGACTTCGCCGACTATGTGGCCCGCAGCGACCGCGGCGAGCTGCCGGTGCGTATGGCCGTGTGCCTGGACTATATGTTCGACCCGGAAAACCTGACACCCGAGCAGCGGAATGATCCCTATCGTGCCGCACGGATGGGCAGCTTCAAGAGCTTCTCTGATGGCTCCCTGGGCTCCCGTTCCGCCAAGCTGTACACCGACTACGCGGACGATCCCGGCAACACCGGCATTCTGGTCATCAGCCCCGAGGACCTGGCCAAGAGAATGTACAAGGCATACCGCCACGGCTTGCAGCCCGCCACCCACTGCATCGGCGACAAGGCGCTGGAGGTCACTCTGGACGCGGTGGAGTACTGCCTTGAGCAGGGGCTGAAGGATGGCATGACGCCGGAGGAGCAGGCCAAGCGTCTCCCCTTCCGCATCATCCACGCCCAGATGGCCACGCCGGAGCTGATCGAGCGCATGAAGAAGCTGCCTCTCGTACTGGATATCCAGCCCACGTTCCTGATGACCGACCTGCACTGGATCGAGGAGCGCGTGGGCAAGGAACGCGCCGTGCTGAGCTATCCCTGGAAGACGTATCTGGACGCGGGACTGATCATGGCCGGTGGCTCCGATGCACCGGTGGAGAGCTTCAATCCCTGGATCGGCATCTACGCCACCGTGACCCGTCAGGATATGGACGGCTATCCCGTGGGCGGCTATCACCCCAACGAGAAGGTATCCGTGTATGACGCGGTGTGTATGTACAGCAAGAACGTGGCCTACGCCAACGGCGATCAGGACCTGATGGGAACCATCGAGGCCGGCAAGTTCGCCGACATGGTGATCATCGACCGCGACATCTTCCACATCCCCGAAAACGACATCAAGGACATCCAGGTGCTGAACACCTATATGGCCGGCGTTGAGAGATATCACCGCGACTGATACGCGCAGCATAACAAAGGAGCTAAGACATGAAATTAAATTCTTTTGACAAGGTCAAGCAGTTGACGGAAGAGATGGTCGCCATCCCCAGCATCAACAAGGAGCCGGGCGGCGAGAGCGCCGTGGCCCGCTATATACAGGACTTCTATATGTCCCTGCCCTACTTCCAGGCACATCCCGAGCAGGTCAAGTGCTTCCAGACCAAGAACGACTTTGTGGTGCGGCACAGCACGCTGGCCTATGTGAAGGGCACCAAGGGCAATTCCAACCGCACGGTCATCCTCATCGGCCACATCGACACCGTGGGCGTGGACGATTTCGGCACCATCCGCGAGTACGCGTTCCGCTGCGAGGAGCTGCCCGCCAAGCTGCGCGAGACGTTCGTGCTGCCCCAGGAGGTCATTGACGATATCGAGTCCGGCGAGTATCTGTTCGGCCGCGGCGCGCTGGATATGAAGTCCGGTGTGGCAGGCCATATGTACCTGATCCAGTACTTCTCTGAGCATCCCGAGGAGCTGGATGGCAACCTGCTGGCTATCGGCGAGTGCGACGAGGAGGACAACTCCAAGGGCATCATCACCGCCCTGGACCTGCTGGAGGAGCTGAAGGAGAAGGAGCACTTCGAGTATGTGGCGTGCATCAACGCGGACTACTCTACCAACTACGCTCCCGGCGACGAGAACCGCTACATCTACTACGGCAGCATTGGCAAGCTGCTGCCCTGCTTCGCCGTGTTCGGTAAGGAGGCCCATGTGGGCCAGGCCTTCAGCGCGCTGGACCCCAACCTGGTGCTGGCCAACATCACGCGCAAGATGTCCCTGAACACTGACCTGTGCGACATCGCCCAGGGTGAGGTGGCCATTCCGCCCATTTCCCTGAAGCAGATGGACACCAAGGGCCCCTACACCGTGCAGACGGCGCTGACGGCCTTCGGCTACTATAACTTCTTCACCCACGGCTGGAGTCCTTCCATCGTGCTGGAAAAGAGCAAGCAGATGGCCGTGGAGGCCTTCGACGAGACGGTGGAGTACCTGAATGCCCAGTACAAGCGCTTCTGCGAGCTGAGCAAGGTGGACTTCCATCAGCTGCCCTGGAAGACCCGTGTCTACACCTGGAACGAGTTCTATAACGAGCTGGCCGCCGTGCACGGCGAGGCCTTCAAGAAAGCCATTCACGAGTTCACCGTGAAGCTGCATGAGGACGATCCTGAGCTGGATCTGCGGCTGTTCGGCCTGCGTGTGGTGCAGGAGGCATGGAAGTGGTCTGAGGACAAGTCCCCCGCCGTGGTGGTGTTCTTCGGCTCCATCTTCAGTGCCCGTATCGAGATGACCGGCCGCACGGCCAAGGAAAAGGCACTGCTGGACGCGGTGGAGAGCGCTATCGAGGTGGTGCGGCCCGAGGCCCAGCGCCAGATCAAGACCCGTATGTTCTACCCCTACATCTCCGACTCCAGCTTTATGGCCGTGTGCGATGACACCCTGGCTATCCAGGCGCTGGAGACGAACATGCCCCAGTACGGCGTGAAATACACGCACCCGGTGGATAAGATCCGTCAGATCGACGTCCCCGTTGTCAATATCGGTACCTTCGGCCGCGACGGACATATGCTCACCGAGCGCGTGGATATGCGGCAGACGTTCCAGAATGTTCCCAACATCACCTATGAAGCGGTGAAGCGTCTGCTGAGCTGAGTTATCCCCCCTACGCTGAGAGACCCTGTCAAAACGCACAAAACGCACCAAGCACAAAACGCAAAACGCACAAGCGCAATCACAGAGAAAATCACCTATTGTTTCGCGTGAAAGGAGAAAAGTATGGTTATACTGCAAGCTATTCAAGATTTCGGTAACTGGTTCTGGGGCATTCCCATTTTGATCCTCATCGGCGGCGGCGGTCTGTTCCTGACCATCTATCTGGGCTTCCCCCAGATCCGCCACTTCGGCTACGCCATGAGCCAGACCTTCGGCAAGATGTTCGCCAAGAAGGAAGAGGGCAAGGTCCGTCCCATCTCCGCCGCATTCGCGGCCCTGGCCTGCGCCGTCGGCGCTTCCAACATCGTCGGCGTGCCCGTGGCTATCGCCCTGGGCGGCCCCGGCGCTGTGTTCTGGATCTGGATCCTGGCTATCCTCGGCATGTGCACCAAGTACTGCGAGGTCGCGATGGGCATCAAGTACCGTCGTAAGAACGACGTGGGCGAGTGGGTCGGTGGCCCCGCCTACTACCTGCGCGGTCTGGGCAAGAAGATCGGCGTCGTGTTCGGCGTCGGCTACGCCTTCTTCTTCATGATCGAGCTGGTCCCCTCCCTGGCCTCTCAGGGCGTTTCCGCTGCTGAGCAGTTCAACGTCTTCGGCGCAAACCAGACCGTCACCGGCATCATCATCGCCGTTCTGGTGGGCGTTATCCTGGCCGGCGGCTTCAAGCGCGTGTCCAGCGTCACCGACATCCTGGTGCCCGTGATGGCCTGCCTGTACGTGCTGGGCGCTCTGATCATCATCTTCGCCAACGTGGGCGAGATCCCCGCTGTTTTTGGCATGATCTTCCAGGATGCCTTCACCGGCCGCGCCGCTGTGGGCGGCTTCGCCGGCGCCACCATCATGGCTGCTATCCGTTGGGGCGCTGCCCGCGGCGTGTACTCCAATGAGGCGGGCGTAGGCTCCACCATCGCCGGTCACTGCACCGCCGATACGGATCACCCCATCCGTCAGGCCCAGTTCGGTATCTTCGAAGTCTTCATGGATACCATCGTTATCTGCACCATCACCGCCCTGGCTGTTCTGGCCTCCGGCGTGTGGACCCAGGAGGGTCTGAGCTCCGGCCAGCTGGCCCTGGCTGCTTTCCAGTCCGTGTTCGGCAGCTTCGGTGCTATCTTCGTTGCCGTGACGGTGTTCCTGTTCGTGTTCTCCACGATCATTTCCGCCGGCTTCTTCGGCCAGATCCAGGCTGAGATCCTGTTCGGCCGTAAGTTCTCCAAGATCTGGGTGTTTATGTATCCCCTGTTCATCGGCATCGCCTGCGCGTTCTCCAACGTGACCACCATGTACATGATCACCGACGGCTTCATGGCTATTATCGTCATCCTGAACATGATCGGCCTGCTGCTGATGTGCAAGCAGGTGAAGGACCTGCAGAAGGAGTACTACAACACTCCCGGTATGTACTACCTGGCTGACAAGGCCGCCAAGGAAGCCAAGAAGGCTGCCAAGTAACGGCTGACACAGCATAACACAGTGATAACGTAATTCCCCTGTACTGACATTCCCCGCGTTTTGTGCGTTTACCCCCCCCTGGACCTCTCAGCGAAGGGTGCTGGTCCCCTCCAGCACCGGGGCCCGGTCCGGCCTTGTGCCGGGCCGGGCTTCCGGCATTTCAGGGGGCCTGTCCCACCCCACGATAAAAGGGAACGACCGCCGAATGGGCGGTCGTTCCCTTTTGTGCGGCGGGTGCTTGTTTAACCAAAGGTGCCTTTTTATACACATCACTATCCGGCGGATCGCACCGTTATTCCTCTGCGGGCAGCGTCACGGTAAATGTGGAGCCATTTCCAGGGCGGGAGAACACCGTCACCCTCCCGCCGCACAGCGTTACCACCCGGCGGACAATGGAGAGGCCCAGGCCGTTGCCCCGGTCATCCGGGTATGGCGCAGCCCGGTAGAACCTGTCGAAAATGTGCCGCGGTGTCTCCTCGTCCATACCGATCCCCGTATCGGAGACAGACACGGTGACCTCTCTCTCCCCCCGCCGCAGTACCACGGTGATCTGCCCGCCGGCGGGCGTGAACCGGATAGCGTTAGAGAGCAGGTTAGACCAGATGTGCTCCACCAGCTCCTCATTGCCGTAATAGTCCACCGGATCCAGGTCTCCCTCCACGGTCAGGCTCTTTTTCAGCCACTCCCTCTCCTGCTGGCGCACACACCGGCGGAGCTGTTCATCCAGGCTGTACAGCGTCTTGTCGGACACGATCTCGGTGTTTTCGTACCGGGCCAGCTCCAGAACGTGGGTGCTCATGGCAGCCAGTCGTTCGGACTGCTGCACCACGGTGTCCGTATAGGTCTGCCGCTGCTCCGATGTCAGGTCGTCGTTTTGCAGCAGCTTGGCAAATCCCCGGATGGAGATAAGCGGCGTTTTGAACTCGTGGGAAAAGGTATTCACAAAGTCCATCCGCAGCAGCGCCACGCTGGACAGTTCCTCCGCCATTTTATTAAAGCTGCGGATATATTCCGCCACCTCGCCCCGGGCGCCCCGCATATCCACCCGCACGGTATAATCGCCCTCCGCCACCGACTGCGTGGCCTGCATCAACCGTGACAGCGGCGCCAGATACCCACGGAAAATGAATATGGCCAGCAGTACGCCCAGGATGGCGCTGACCGAAAGGATGAGGATGGGCCACAGCAGCGTATAGCTGGCGTCCTCCAGATGCACCAGCCGCTGCACCAGTGTAAATATCCCCAACGCCATCCCCACATACACCGCCACCAGCCCCAGCACCAGCAGGAACATGGTGCCCAGCAGCCGGACAGGCGGCTTTTCTTTTTTCACCTTATTTCTGGCCATTGCCGTCCTCCCGGGGCATCCCCATATAGCCAAATCCCCGAATCGTCCGCAGCTCGAAATCCGGGTTGTCCCGGAATTTCTCTCGCAGTCGGGAGATGTAAACCTCCACAGTGTGCTCGTCCACATCACTGTCCAGATCCCATATGTCGTCGATAAGCTGCCGTTTTGTGAAAAGCGTCCGGGGGTAAGACAGCAGCTTATACAGCAACAAAAACTCCTTAGCGGACAGCTGCCACGTACTCTGCGGAGTGATGACCTGCAGGGAGCCGCGGTCCAGCACCGTGGTGCCCACCGTCAAGCGTCGGTCTGCCCGGCTGCAATACCGCCGCAGCAGGGCCTCGATACGCCAAAGCATCTCCTCCTCGTCCACTGGCTTGACCATATAGTCATCCGTCCCCGCCCGGAACCCCCGGCGCTTGTCCTCCTGGGTCACGCGGGCCGTCACCATCAGCACCGGCAGATCGCAGTTCCCCTCCCGCAGCGTCTGGGTGAAGGTGATGCCGTCCATCCGTGGCATTGTGATGTCCACCACCGCCAGATCGCACTGGTAGTGTTCCATCACCTCCAGCGCCTCCACACCATCCCGCGCAGGGCACGGCTCGTACCCGGCACGCCGCAGCACCTCGCACATCAGAAATCTGGCGTTGTCATCGTCCTCGGCCACCAAAATGCGGAACATGGCTATCCCTCCCTTGTGTTTTTTTGGATTTTATCACACCTGTTCTCAAAAATCGAGATTTTTTGAGCTTACGTTGAGGTTTCTTCGGTATACTGCCGTTACCATAGGAAAAATAGGAGGAACACCCCATGCCCAGACCTGTCTGCATCACCTACGACAGCACCTGTGACCTGACGCCCCAGCTGCTGGAGCGCTTCCATATCCGCACCATACCCCTGACTATCCAGAGTGGCGGGCGTGTCTTCCCTGATGACGGAAACTACACCTCGGCGGAGCTGTACACCGATTACCGCCGGAACGGCAGCCTGCCCAAAACGACAGCGGTCAGTCCAGAGGCGTTCAAGGCATTTTTCTCCCCGCTTTTGGCGGAGGGCTATGACATCGTCCACATCGACATCAGCTCGGAGCTGTCCTGCACCTGCCAGAACGCGGTGCTGGCGGCACAGGAGCTGACGGACCAGGGACAGATCCACGTGGTGGACAGCCGCCAGCTCTCCACCGGCGGCGGGCTGCTGGCACTACAGGGGGCCAAGCTACGGGACAGCGGTATGGCGGCGGCGGACATCGCCGCGGAGCTGCGCCGCCTGGCACCCTGCAGCGACACCAGCTTCGTACTGGACACGCTGGAGTATATGTGGAAGGGCGGCCGCTGCAGCGGCGTGACGGCGCTGGGCGCCAATATGCTGAAGCTGAAGCCCTGTCTTGAAATGCGGGAGGGCAAGCTGGCAGTCTGCAAAAAGTACCGCGGCGCCATGGAAAAGGTGTACCGCCAGTATATCACCGAACGGCTGGCGGATAAGACAGTTGTGGCTGATCACGCTTTCATCACCCACTCCGGCGAGGTGGCGGAGAACACCCTACAGGAACTGACGAAGCTGGTACGGGAACTGGCACCCTTCCAGGAGGTATTCGTCACTCAGGCTGGCTGCACTGTGTCCTCACACTGCGGCCCCGGCACCCTGGGCGTGCTGTTCCTGCGGCAGCCGGAGCAATAACAAGCTGCACATCAGTTGTGCACCCATGTCCGTACCAGGTCGGGCACCCATCCGAACACACGGCGGCACTCTGTCCTGCATTCTTGTTCGGTACAGTCCGGATGTGCGGCCAGATAGGCCAGCAGGTACGCCCGTACATTCTCTCGAAGATTTTTCCGGGCGAACCGGAAATCATACTTGGGAATTGCGTCCAGCGCAAATGAGGTCAGCGGGGCGTCGCTGTAACAGGGCTTGGCCAAGTTCACACGGGTCGTGTGGCAGATGGTGTGACGGGCGCTCGCAGGGTGGAGTATGTCCTCCAGATGCTCGAAGTCCGCTTTCGTTTTGCCGGTGCTCAACAACACGCGCGGAAGCTGTGTCTGTGTCAGAAAGTGCCCGTTGGCGAGAGTAGCCTTCAGCAGAAAGGACAGGCAGAGATCCTCCGAATTTGATAAGCAGATATCCACACCGCCGTAGCCTCGCTCATGGAAATACAGCTGTCCAAACCGGTTTTTTTGCTTGCGGCTGCGATGGGTATTGTAGTCGGGGAAATGCGTTTCGTCATAGCAATAGGCCTCTACCCATAGCGGCTCAATGGTCACGCCAAAGACCTCGATGCGGTAATCATTGATAAGCTTATCGCCCAGCATTTGCAGAATATGTACCGGTTCATCATAAGCGGCATTTTTTAAATTGCTGACCAAGGTCCACAAGTCGGCAGCGCGGTCCATACACTCAGTCCTTTCCGGGGCGTTTCAAAAAGTATATCACTTGGATGGCGTTCGTACAAGTTCCATAGGAAGAACTTTGCGTAAGGGCACACATTCGCTACGTTAGTTCTGCAAAATGGCGTGGATGTGAAAACCGCCAGCAGTATGCTACGTCGCTACGACGCGGGCTTCACCCTGCGCACCTACACCCACGCCACCCGGCAGAAGCAGGACAAAGCCGCGCAGACCATATTCGCCGCGTAGTCACGCACCCCACCCGCAGCCAGCCGGAAATCAAGGACACGAAAACAGGCGGCAGTACCCGCGCTATTTTTCTGTTAACCGCTGCGCTTCCATATCTCTGCTTGGATGGCAAAAAATTTTCTGTTCGGCGATGACAAGCCTCTATCCTATACGCAGGTGCGGCGTATGTGCAACTGAATAAAATGGGACTTGGAGTTTGAAGAAAATATAACCCCTATCCGTTTCCGCACGACCGTCCTCACAGACGTGTATGAGCAAATGGGCGATATAAATTTGGCCCAAAAAGAGGCGGGACATACGACCCCCGCAATGACCCTGAAATACTACGACGTCAAGGGATGCAAGACCTCCGGAGATGCGGCAATCGCAATAGAGCGTGTGTATACTGCCAGTTGATTGCCAGTTAGAAAGGCAAAAACCCGTAATCCATTGTGCTGCAATGGATTACGGGTTTTCCAACTGCCAAAAAGCTGGTCGTTTAGTTGGAAAAACGCCGATTTTCAGTAACGAGGTCTTTTTTGAAGCCTCAAAAGCGCGGCAAAAAACCGTAAAGATATAGCAAAAGCCGCCAAAATCTTTCGATTTAGGCGGAAATTGTTGGAGGTGACACCCGGATTTGAATCGCCGCGGGGCGGTCTTGCGTCGTGTTGACCGATGCCGGGAAGTGTTGGAAATACAGGGCTTGCAGGAAATCATGTTGTTAAATGCTGCCAAGTTGTATTATCAGATTTTGAAGCCATAAGGCTAAAAATAAGGCTAAATTTTGTGGCCGCGCGGAATGTACCTGTGCCTTTAGCTCAGAAAACGCGGTGGACGGATGACTCACCCTTACCGAAAAGCCGTGGATGCTTTTGCGTTATACCCATTCATACCGAGGAAGGACCTCCAATCCCTTGTGCTACAAGGAATTGGAGGTCCTTCTTGTGATAGTGCGTTTTAGTATATGCCGGGATATTTTGCACAGATGTCGGAAAGCCGAGCAAAACACTTGCTGACAGAGACGGTTTTCTTCAAATTGAATGATTTTTCAACGTATGCTAAAATATCTGTAACCTTTCTGCGTTTTTTGCGAGTAGATAGATGATGGATATTTCCCTTAAAGGAAAGGAGCAAGGTATGAACGATGATAAAATAGTCGATCTTTATTGGATAAGGTCGGAAGACGCCATTACCGAGACATCAATCAAATATGGGAAATATTGTTACGGCATTGCCTACAACATTCTCGCGGATGCAGAGGATGCAGAGGAGAGTGTCAACGATACATACTTTGACGCATGGAATACTATGCCTCCGCACCGCCCGTCCGCGTTATCTGCGTTTTTGGGAAAACTGACCCGCCGCATCTCTATCGACCGGTGGAGAAAGCGTAGCGCAGCAAAGCGAGGCGGTGAGCTCGCCGCTGCTTTGGATGAGCTAAACGAATGCGTTCCCTCCCATGAAAACGTTGAACAGGATGTCCTTGCCGCTGATCTGGAAAAGAGGATCAACACATTTGTCAACGATCTACCCACCGCAGAGCGGCGTGTGTTTCTCTGTCGGTACTGGTATCTGGATTCTATTTCCGCGATATGCGAGCAGTTTGGCTATTCTCAAAGTAAAGTAAAGGTCATGCTTCATCGGACTCGTAAGGCACTGCATAATTGTCTGGTAAGTGAGGAGTATGTGTTATGAACAGCAATCAACTGATAGATGCCATCGGCGCGGTGAATGATGCCGCTGTATTGGACGCAAAAGCTTTTCACTATAGGGGAGATGCTGCTGCGAGACCGCGATTCAGAAAAATGACAGTTGGTGTTGCCGCTGTGCTGGCCGTCCTTCTGTGCATTGTCGCCGTCGCCTTTGCAGTGGATCAGGAGTTCCGTGCAGCAGTCCTGTCCTTCTTTCATATCTCCGCAGAGGATCATGTGGAACGCGTTCCGGTAGAGGATCAACCCCTCACAGGCGATGACGCGGCTGGGAAAAATATCACCGTCACAAGAGTGCGTGTTCCCAACAACGGTCACGCCGCAAATGGGTTATTTGCGATCTGCTCCGATGAGATCGAGTACAAACAAGGGAGTCACTACGATTTGTATAAGCAGGAGGGCGGTGAGCTGGTCAAACTCGAGCTGCAAAGCACCCGCAGAGACTTTTCGTACAACGGAACGGCTTACGGTGTATATCTGGAGTGGGCGGAGGATAAAGAGGGGCGCTGTGCTCTCGGCTATGTGGAGCTTCCCGACAGCGTGACGGGTCAATATGCGGTGCTGCAATTTGTACCCGGCACGGGCGAAAAGCTACTCCTGCTTCTGGATGGTAAATATCCCGTTATCATCGACCTGTATGAGGATGGCGTGCAGGAGCTGATTCCCGCCGCAGTAATGGATGAACTGCCGTTCCTCAAAGCTGTTCATATAACGCGTGATGGTAAATACCTCCTTTTGAATGCAGGAAGGTATTACTGTGCAGCGATCGGTACGGAACCGCTCACCTGCCTTGATGAACTGTGCGGTGCGGCACTGACTGGGTGCAGCTACATCGGTGAAGGCATCTTTTCCTGCCATTCGCTGACCGGCGGCGCGGTGGATGAGGCAGACCTTGCGACGTATGTACGTGGAGAGACACCTGCATCGCCGATAGACTTCGGCATGATTACAACGTGGAACGTTGACGTCCAGCGGCAGGCGGTCGGCGTCGTTGGCAGCACGGCGGCCACGGCGTTCACAAACCCTGATGCCCTCTGGCATGGCACCGAACGAACGGAGCCATTTTCACCCGGACTGGTATATGTGCCGCACGATGAAGGTGCATATATGCTGGAGGTGGACGGAGAACGCCATATCTATGTCGTTGATCTGCGAAGCGGAGAGCGGAATATGATAGAGGGAGCTTTATGGCCCGATGTAGATTGGCCATATGCGGAACTTGTGGGTAGCCCGGAGGGCGATAAGGTTGCACTTATCCAGCGAGCCCCTGCAAACGGCAACCTGTGCCACCTGTCCGTCATAGATTTCAAAAAGATGCGGCTCTTCGCAATAGAACGCGATACGAAAGAAGTCGGAAATGAGCATTATGCGGACTGGTTTGATAACGACACCATCATGGTGGACAACAATGTAACCGATGAGACGGGGCACAACACCGGCGACAGCTGGTATTATCTATACAGGATCTATTAGTGGATAGAAAGGAGGAAAATTCGTCGACCTATAAGCTGGCGTATGAGTTAATTTCTACCGATGGTAGAATCGCCTATGTTGATGCTGCGAATGGGGCGGTAGTCAATTATGACTATTGATTTGGGTGTTATGAACCGGGAGATTTAGTTGCCCTGAGAGTTTGGCACTGAAAGGAAAATAGCACGGAGTTTGATTTCAAAAGAATAAAAGCACAGGCGCGGGTCAACCGCACCTGTGCTTTTATAATAACAGATTTGCTGTATATTCATTGTGAGCAATACTGTTTCAGTGGTTTAATGGTATCCGGGCAACGGGAAATGATGTTGTCAACACTTTCGTACATATATGCATACAAGTGTTGATAACCACAACATATTGTGGTATATAAGAATTATTCAGTTGTTTGTGCACCATTTGTAGGTCTGCGATCTGCATCGCACACGTTGTTAAGTTTGTACTTGAGGAGCATCATGCTCCCGTCTGAGATCAGGGCCACTGCGCCCTTATATTTCAATGACTATGCTGCGAGAAATTCTCTCGCGGCAGTTTCCACCTGTACGCCGCTTTGCCGCCATGCTATGATGTGCCTGTACTTAAGGCATCAAGCATTTAGGTCGGAGCAGAGCAGGCACGGGTGGAAAGCATTATTAGCAGCTTTTCGCTCTGATTAAGAACCCGAAGTATGTCAAAATGTGCCTCCCGGAAAACGGGCGGCCATCAAAATTGAACAATACTGCAAACGCAGGAAGGATCGTATGAAGCCGAAATGGCGGGAAGATTCTTCCTGCGTTTTTGCTTACTATTTTTGTCGCGGCACTTGCCACCGCCGCGGTACCGCAGGAAAAGAAAACGCGCCGAAGTTGCTTCGGCACAGGTCAAGAAAAGAAGTTTTGTAAAAGCCGTTGAGATGGCACGGCACGACAGCCATCAAGGGAGAGGCAAGCTCCCGCCCTGTATGCCGCAGTCAGAGTGCGGCGCCGGTCATACGGAGTATCGCGCATCCCCCGATCCGTCACCGGGCGGATCACAGGACACCGGCGGAGCCTTCCGCAGCCGTGTTCAGCGGCCTGGTGTCCGCCACCGCTCCACCGGAGCAGGGCATCTTTGCCCCATGTGGCAGCGTACTGACCTGGCACAAGTAAAGAGAGACAGACATACAAGCAAGCCGCGGAAAACACGCAATACCAAGGCTTTCCGCCTGCGGCAGTCTACCCTTTCTGCGGAGATACGCCGGAAACGGCTCTCTCTGCCAACGGGTGAAGTGCGCCCATCTGAACACAATTTTGAATATAAGGAGCTTTCTCTATATGACCACAAAAGGCATTTACCACACCCTCGTTACCCAGTTGGACAAGCTGGCTCGCCACAACCGACAGGGCAGCTTCCGCACGAAGGATCGCTACTACGAGGCGGTCAAGCGGTTCTGCGCCTACCTCGCCGCCCACTACCATCTCCAAAAGCTGGAGAACATCAGCGGCAAGCATCTGGTGAGCTACGTTCTTTATTTGCAGGAGCAGGGCAAGTCCGCCAGCACCATCAAGACCGACCTCTCCGCCATTCGCTTCTTCCATGACAAGATGTCCTGCCCCAAATACACGCTGCCGGATAACGGCGCATTAGGCGTCGCGCTGGAAC
>ERZ1504796.100-NODE-100-length-13672-cov-15.175736_pt1 | contig 13672 bp, 16 predicted proteins | sample MGYA00571812_ERZ1504796 | MGnify/ENA primary metagenome ERZ1504796 (study PRJEB39906, sample SAMEA3182075) | gut metagenome | biome: human; feature: gut; material: Stool; isolation source: human stools | place: Canada | collected 2012-03-14 ... | reverse complement strand
GGGGGTCTTGTATCTATCGGAGCAGGCTGAAACCCTGATAAAACAAGACTTTTTGCAAAATGACTGCTCCAATGGAGCGCATACGGAGAGCCCCATTGGAGCGGTGTCGGAGCAGCTCAAAGAGGCTGATGTTGTTTCAGTCTTACAGGCTACCATTGACACGCTGCAAGAGCAGCTTGAAGTGAAAGACCAACAGATTGAAAAATTGACCGAGGCCCTGCTTGCTGCCCAGAAGACGGCGGCAGCGGCTCAGGCTCTCCATGCGGGAATGATCCAGCAGCAGTTCCTCACTAACAGGGACGAGATAGAGGAACAAGGCGAGGGGCCAGTAGAAAGGCAAGGATGGCTCAGGCGGCTGTTTCACGGATTGTTCCTGTAAGAGAAATTCTTGATAAATATAGGAAAAGTGATATAATTATGGTGGTAAGTAGGAAGTAGGCCGACGAACAGATTAAGAAAGGAAGATGATTATGATGAAGAAACTTACAAGTATTGGTCTCGTGTGTGCCATGTGTATGGCCTTGATGAGTGTGTCAGTGGCAGCGGCAGCAGAAGGGGAGGTCCCCCAGGCGGCGAATAGTGTCTCTGGTTCTACGGCAAGTGGGGCTCATGAGGTTGTCATTGAAGGAGAGCCTGGAGATATTATAGTTGTCGGGGATCTCGTGTTTGAAATCATTGACCCGGAAGAAATGGAAGAGCTTGCATCCCAGCCGGTTCCGTATGCAAGCACCACACGTTGGACGAATGTTTCCTTGTCCGGGACTGAGATGAGTAAGAAATTTGAGGTAACATCTTCTTATCCCTATGCGAAGGTATGGATTAGCAATCAGGGCAAAGGTGATATTCAGTTTACTATAACGAGAGGTTCCGATACTGGTACTCTTGTGTCCGGGTCTGATGTAACGATTAAGGCTGGAACGTCAACAAGTGTATATAGTACGAATTCGTGGCCTGCGGATGCTTACTATGCTAACTTCACTTGTGGCTCTGCAAATATGAAGGGCCTGACATCCTGCCGTGTAGCATCTACTCAACATGAACTTGATATTTAAGTGACGCGATAGGATAAAAAAGTAAGGCCCAGCAGTGAATTGATGACCTCTGGGTGAGTGCCCGTAGGCGGCGGGGCTGATGCCCTGTTCTGGGGCGACTGATGCGGCTATTGCTGTCCTCAGCCGCCCCAGGCAATCCCCGCGGGAGCGCGCAAAAGCACTTTCATACTGACGCCCCAACGGGGCGGCGGTGTGAAAGTGCTTTTGCGTTACTTTCTCACCGAGAAAGTAACAAAGAGGTCTTGCCCCCTTGCAGGGGCTATGGTAAGATGGGATTGGTAAGAGGTTTAGACGATAGAAAGGGTGGGTGATTTTATCGGTACAACTATTTCCGGAATGACTGGCCGGGGCAGTATCCGGCATAACAACCGGAGATTTTCAGCGGCGAATGTAGACCGGAGCCGGACGGAGCAGAATGTGACTTTTTGCAACGATGATCTGAAACAGGTCTACCATGAGATCTTCGACGAGGCACTGGAGGCATACAACGCCGGGAAGAAAAAGACAAGGGATAAGATCCCAGACTACTACGAGCATATCCGGCAGAGCAAGCAGGAGAAGCTGTTCCATGAGGCCATCTTCCAGATCGGCAATCTGAATGACTGCGGCTGCGGTACGGAGGGCGGCCAGCGGGCAGCGGAGGCTCTGATTGAGTACGCAAAGAGCTTTCAGGAGCGGAATCCCCATCTCCATGTGTTCAACATGGTGCTGCACATGGACGAAGCCACGCCGCACCTTCATGTAGACTATATCCCGGTAGCAACGGAGCAGACGAGGGGACTGTCAACGAGAGTGTCTATGAAGCAGGCGCTCAAGCAGCAGGGCTTTACAGGTGTTGGTCGGAAACAGACCGAGTGGAAGGCTTGGATGGATCGGGAGAAGGAAGTGCTGACGGAGATCGCTCAGCAGCATGAATTTGAAATTATTTCTCTCGGCAGTAACCGGCGGCACATGGAGCTGCCGGAGTACCGGGCGGCGATCCAGGAGGCCGAGGCCGTGCAGGAGCAGACAGCGGCAGCCTTGCAGGAGCTGGCAGATATGCAGGAGAAGAAAACGGAGCTGAAGGGAGAGATTAAGTCGCTCTCCGGCACTGTGGCGGCGCTGAAGGCCGCAGAACGGGTGCGGGTGGACTTCGATACCATCCAGCCGGAAAAAACGCTCACAGGGGCTGTCAAGGGCGTTACTGTGGACCAGATCCGGCAGCTAAAGGATGTAGCTATGACTGGAGCTGCCGCAAAGCAGACGGTCGTAGATCTGAAGAAGAAAAACGCTGTGCTGGAAGAAGAAAAAGCAGAGCTGAAAAAGAAGATTCCTTCCGTCCATGAGAAGATGGAGGCGGCAGCGCAGCGTAGCCGTCTTGAAAGCCAAAATCGGCAGCTATGGAGTGAAAACGAGGAACTGAAGGAGGCGTTGGAGGAAGAACGCAGCTTTTCAGATCGGCTGCTGGAGGGCATTGATCGGGTACTGGATATGCTGGAGCGTCACCTGCCGAAGCAGCTTCTCCACCTCGTCGATAAGGCGAGAGATCTACTGCCGGAGCATCAGACTTACCGGCAGGAAAAACAGCACGAGAGAGGTCATTCTTGGGGCGATATGAGCCTGTGAAAATAGCCTGTCCGAAGGGGCTTGCAACCGGCTTTCGGACAGGCTATAATAACAGACGAAAATAGGGAATTACTGTATTGATAATATATGCCCCCCTAAGGGCCTTTGGGCCCAAAACAAAAAAGAGAAATTTTCTCTCAGAAAGGGAGAAAGTCGGAGGGGAAAAGAGGGTGTGCGGAGGGGTGTGGGAATGTGGTAAACCTGAAAGGTTTTCCATCATTTCCATGCCCCGGAGCGAGGGGGAAAAGGGGAGGTGACTTTCTCTTTAAGCCGCCGTAGGCGGCGCTCTTTGGCTCCCCTTTTCCCCCTTCCCGCCCGCAGGCGATTCCCCGCCGCAGCGGATTTTCTTTTTTGCTTCTTTTTTCTTTTCTGGATTGGAGGTATTTTTATGGCTATGGATCAGCAGACTGCTTTGGAGCGGCAGCAGGCACTTTATCGGGAGAAGAATGCCCACCTCCGGCAGTATCTGGAGCCGGTGGAGCCGTATGAGTTTTATCGAGAGATCTTCCCGGAAGGATCATTTGAGAGGAAAGGGCATTATGAAGATGCCAAGGGAAACGCTATTGCGCTGACTGTTCCAAAAAAGCAGGACAGCCGGGAAAATGGTGTAGCGTTGGAAATTGAGGGAGATGGGAAAGCTCGACGGCATTTGATTACGGACGAGCTGGAGGAACTGAGTGAGATCCAGGGCACAGATTTTACAATCATGTCCCCTATCTCATATTTTGGACGGCAGCGCCGTGGGCAGAATGCCAGGTATCTCTATGCGATGGTCTTTGACCTTGACGGTGTAGGGATGCCGCAGCTCCGGGATACGCTGCATCAGATGAACAAGGACATTATTCCCAGGGCTACCTTCGTGGTAAACAGCGGAACCGGCCTGCATCTGTATTATGTGCTGACGGAGCCGATTCCTATGTACCCGCAGAATCAGAAGATTTTGAAGGAACTGAAATACGCTCTTACCCGGCAGATCTGGAACAGGTTTACTTCGTCCATCAAGGAGCCGCAAATGCAGGGTATTTTACAGGGATTCCGTGTGGTTGGCACCAGCTCTAAGCTGGGGAAGGACTATCCTGTGGTGGCTTATCGTTATGGCGGTGCGGTGGCGCTGGAGAAGCTGCTGGACTATATCCCGGACAGCAATGGAGAGCAGCAGCGCATACAGGCACTCATGCGAAAGAGCCGCCTGTCTCTGGCCGAGGCAAAAGAGAAGTATCCGGACTGGTATGATCGCCGGGTGGTGAAGAAGGAGCGCCGGGGGCGCTGGACGGTGAAGCGGGATCTTTATGACTGGTGGCTGCACCGCATTGCAGATGAAATCAAGGTAGGACACCGTTTTTATGGCATTATGACCTTAGCCATCTATGCTAAGAAATGTAACATAGACGAAGCGGAGCTGCGCCGAGACGCTTTTGACCTGCTCAAGCCTTACGATGATATGAGTGAGGAGGACATCAACCGCTTCACAAAGGACGATATTGTGTGCGCTCTGGAGATGTTCAACGAGGACTATGTAACCTTTCCGAGAGACGACATTTCCAAGCTCTCTGGGATGACTATGCCGGTTAACAAGAGAAATTGGCGTAAACAGGCAGAGCATTTAGGTAGAGCGAGGGTTGTACAAGCGTTTGATGACCCGGATGGGAAATGGAGAAATAAGGACGGGCGACCAAAGGCTCAAAAGAAGGTCTATGAATGGCGGCAGCAGCATCCAGCCGGTCGCAAAGCGGACTGTCATCGAGATACTGGCCTTGATCCTAAGACGATCCGAAAATGGTGGGACAGCGAGCCGCCTGCGGTGAGGCAGGAGGACGGACACATGGTGGCACGGGTACGGCCGTCACAGGCGTTGAGTGATCTGCTGGTGGAGGCATTAGGCCAGGGTGAGGATTAGGGGTGGTTTCCGGCTCTGGAACGGCCCAGGAGGGCTTTTCCGGCGGTTTGAGGGTAAAACATACCACCCCCACTCTATTGCGCCCGGAAAGCCTTGTAAATCAAGGGTTTTACCACCTGTAAATGTCTACATATCGGTGTGACGCATTTGCAGAATGGCAAAGAAAAATACTTGTATTTTTCTTTGTTTTTGCATATAATATGAGTAGGAAAGGAGTGTTGGATATGGCACACACGGTCAATGTGAATTTTAAGTTGGATGAAGATGTGAAAAAAAGGATGGAACGAGCCTGTGCCGAGATGGGCCTTTCCATGAGCGCCGCGTTTACGATGTTTGCAAAAAAGGTCGGCAGGGAGTACCGTATTCCGTTTGAGATTTCGGCTGATCCGTTCTACTCGGAAAGGAACCTCCGCTACCTGGAAAGCGTTATGCAGGATGTGAAGGATGGTAAGGCTCACTTTGCCGAGCATGACCTGATTGAGGTGGACTGATGAAGCTGTTGTGGGAGGATCGGGCGTGGAGTGACTATTTGTATTGGCAGACACAGGATAAAAAGACGCTGAAACGGATCAACGCGCTGATAAAGGATATTCTGAGAAGCCCCTACCAGGGGATCGGCAAGCCGGAGCCGCTGCGGGAGAACCTGAGCGGCTGGTGGAGCCGCCGCATTGATGAAACCAATCGCATTGTTTACTATGAGCAAGGAGAGATTGTCTATATTATCTCCTGCTTGGGCCACTATGACGATTGAGAAAGGAAGGGCCGGTTATGAGCTGGGGTAAAGAGAGGATCGCACAGCTGCAGCTCCCCAATCCAGAAGACGATGATCCGCACCCTCGTCTGCTCCTGGAGGGGGACGGGGTACACGCCGGGCAGGGCTTTACGGCCTTGTTCCCTGACGGGTGGCACGACATTACTCTGGAAGTGTCCTGGGAGCCGACAGGCCCCGGCTGCTGGTACATATCCACGCCGGGATTTGAGGGCGTGTGTCCTATTGGCTTGTTCGTGAAGGTATGAAAACGATCCGGCAGATAGCCGACGAGATAGGCGTATCAAAGCAGGCGGTTTATAAGCGGTACAAGGGTAAGCTGCATACGGTTTGCGCTCCGTATGCGCATACGGTACAGGGGGTCTTGTATCTATCGGAGCAGGCTGAAACCCTGATAAAACAAGACTTTTTGAGAGATGGCTGCCCCAATGGATCGCATACGGATACGCATACGGAGCGCTCCATTGGAGCGGTGCCGGAGCAGTCGCAAGAGGCTGGTGTGGTAGCAATTTTACAGGCCACCATTGACACGCTGCAAGGGCAGCTTTCTGTAAAGGACAAGCAGATTGAAGAATTGAATGCAAGGCTGGCAGAGGTCAGCTCTGCGCTGGTGGTGGCACAGCAGACTGCCCAGGCCGCCCAGGCACTTCATGCCGGAACAATTCGGCAGCAGCTTACTGATGGTGAAGATGATCCAAATCAACAGGGGCAGACGGTGGAGCAGAAAAAAAGCTGGTTTTCAAAAGTTTTTGGTGGCAGATAGGAAACAAAAGTATATTTTTTTCGTCAGTACAAGTAAGAAAGGCGGTGTGATACAGTGAAAAAGATTGTTCTTGTTTTGGTGGCGGCTATGGTTTTGGTATTCACTGGTTGTGAAAAAAAAGAAACTATTTCTATGCCCTTTGATGTTGCTGATGTAAATAACATTGAGATGTATCGCAATGCTGAGCCATACTCCGCCGAAAAGCAAGTTATCACAGAAAGCGAAGACATAGCTGATCTTTATTCTCTGTTTTCGGGACTGGAGGTAAGCGATAAGAAAACGGAGCCTGTTGTCGGGGAGACCATAACGAGTTTTAGGTTCAATCTCTCAGACGATACAAGTTATGAGATCATCTACTGTGCGGAAGCTGTAAAGTCAGGCAGACTGAAATTTCCGGCGGAGAAACTGGATTATTTTACATCAGCCGATATTGGAGGTCGTTGGGATAGCTATCAATATGAGATTGTTCCTGTAAGTGAGAGTGAGCTGCCGGGGCAGTCAGAAAATCCCTCTGATCCGCCGCTTGAAGAAACGCATGAATGGGATAAAATCCCTATGGTAATGGTGGATGGAAAACTCTACTATGATACGGGGAAAGAAAGCACCATAAGTGGTCGTTGCGGGGTAATGGACGGGGAAATTACTTCAACGGTTGATGGCTCTGAGATACCGACAAAGGATAACCAATCTAATTTTGGGACAGGCTTTGAATATCAATACGGGGCAGACAATACCATAGAGATTTTTATGAACGAGAAATGGATCGTTTTTGAGCAAAGAGAAGGAGACGGAAGTAAAGTCCGATATGGTGATCGGATGGTGGATGCGGAGGACCTTTCCAAAGAAACGCTTGAATGGCTGGATTGGTATAATAGCTTGCCGGAAGAACAGCAGTTGGCTGTAAGTTTTGTCCCGTCGGATTTGATTGAAGAAACCGGCCCTGTAAAAACAGAGGACGCAGAAGTTCCTGCACAGGAAGAAGAATTATGCGGTTATCCTCTTGCACCAGAAGAAGTAGAGTGACAGAAGAAGTTCTTAGAGATGGTTGTGAGGCCGGCTCTTTTAGCCCCCGGCAGGGCGCAAAGCACTTTCATACTGCCAGCCCCAAAGGGGAGGCGGTGTGAAAGTGCTTTTGCGTTACTTTCTCACCAGAAAGTAACAAAGAGGTTGTGACAGCCACCCAGGTATGGTAAAATAGAGATAGTAGGATATAGTTCTTTTTACAAGAAAGGGCCGGGTGATTTTATAGAAACAACCATTTCGGGAATGACAGGCCGAGGAAGTATTCGGCACAATAACAGGAGCTTTTCGGCGGCGAATGTAGACCGCAGCCGGTCGGAGCAGAATATCACTTTTTGCAACGATGACTTGAAGCAGGTGTACCATGAGCTTTTTGATGAAGCATTGGCTGCCTATAACGCTAAAAAGAAAAAGACCAGGGACAAAATACCAGACTACTATGAGCATATCCGGCAGAGCAAACAGGAGAAGCTATTTCACGAGGCCATCTTCCAGATCGGTAACATGGAGGACTGTGGGTGCGGCTCCCCAGGAGGGGAACGGGCAGCGGCAGCTCTCAAAGAATTTGCAGAGTCCTTCCAGGAGCGCAATCCTCATCTGCGGGTGTTCAATATGGTGCTGCACATGGACGAGGCCACGCCCCACCTCCATGTGGACTTCGTGCCGGTGGCAACGGAGCAGAGCCGAGGCCTCTCAACGAGGGTATCAATGAAACAAGCGTTAAAGCAGCAAGGATTTGAGGGGCTTGGCCGGAAGCAGACGGAATGGAAAGCCTGGATGGAACGGGAGAAAGAAGCCCTAACGGAAATCGCCCAGGCGCACGAGTTTGAGATCATCAGCCTGGGCGGTGGCCGGCCTCATATGGAGCTGCCAGAGTACAGAGCAGCGGCCCAGAGGCTTGAAGCTATCCAGGAACAGGTGACAGCGGCAGAGCAGGAGATCGCGGCCCTGGAAAAGCAGAGAAAGGCCCTGCAAGGGAATGTGAAGCTGCTGAAAGCGGTTGAGAAGGTCAAGCCCGATCTGGATGCAATACAGCCGGAAAAGACGCTGACAGGGGCCGTCAAGGGCGTGACGGTGGAGCAGGTGAAGGAGCTGAAGGCGGCGGTGATCCGGGGCGCGGCGGCAGAGCAGAAGGTGCGGGAGCTGAAGGTAGAAAACCAACAGCTTCAGCAGAAAATCCCTTCGACGAAAGAAAAGCTGAAGGAGGCCCAGGAGCGGCAGCGGCTTGAAAATGAAAACCGGCAGCTCAAAGTGCAGGTGGAATACCTGGAAGAAGATTTGAGCCGGGAGCGCGGGTTTTCGGCGCGGCTCCGGGAAGGGATCGGGGCGGTGCTGGATTTCCTGGATCGGCACTTGCCGGAGCAGTTCCGGCCCCTGGTCGAAAAGGCGCGGGAGCTACTACCTGTGCCAGAGGTGCAGCAGCCGGAAAGAGAGCAGGAACGGGGCCACACCTGGGGCGGTATGGAGCTGTAAAAGAAGCCTGTCCGGGGGCCTTGCAAGAGCCGCCCGGACAGGCTATAATAACAGTAAAAATAGGGAATAAAATGTATTGATAATATATGCCCCCCTATGGGTATAGGGGATAGCAGGGAGTTAGTGTGTCGTAAAATAGGGAATAAAATGTATTGATAATATATGCCCCCCTATGGTCTTTAGGCCAGGATAAATAATAAAAATATTTTCTCTCGGACAGGGAGAAAGTCGGAGGGGGTTATGGGGGTGAGCGGCGGGGTGTGGGAATGTGGTAAACCTGAAAGGTTTTCCATCATTTCCATGCCCCAGAGCGAGGGGGAAAAGGGGGAGGTGACTTTCTCTTTAAGGCCCCGAAGGGGCCGCTCTTTGGCTCCCCCTTTTCCCCCTGTGGGTTTGCAGAATGTACGAAAAGAGGTGTAAGGAATGGCGGATCAGCAAGTAGCACTGGAACGGCTGCGGGAACTTTACAGGGAAAAGAACGAGCATTTAGAGAAGTTTTTAGAGCCGGTGGAGCCGTATGAGTTTTATCGTGAGATCTTCCCGGAAGGATCTTTCGAGAGGAAGGGCCATTTTGAGGACAGGAAGGGAAACGGGATCGCGGTGACGGTGGCCAAAAGTGAGGTTGACAAGGCAACCGGGATTGCCCTGCAGATCGAGGGGGACGGTAAAGCGAAACGATGTACCGTCACTGACGAGCTGGACGAGCTGCGGGAGCTGCAAGACACCGATTTCACGATTATGTCCCCGATCTCCTATTTTGGACGGCGGCGGTGCGGCAAAAATGCCCGGTATCTCTATGCCCTGGTCTTTGACTTGGATGGGGTGGGTATGCCCCAGCTCCGGGACACGCTGCACCAGATGAACAAGGATATTCTGCCCCAGGCAACCTTTGTTGTAAACAGCGGGACAGGGCTTCACCTGTATTATGTGCTGAAAGAGCCGGTGCCTATGTACCCGTACAACCAGAAATGCTTGAAAGAGCTGAAATATTCCCTCACCCGGCAGATTTGGAATAAGTTTACCTCCACCATCAAGGAGCCGCAAATGCAGGGGATTTTGCAGGGTTTTCGGGTGGTCGGCTCTGGCTCGAAGCTGGGGCGTGAGTACCCTGTGAGGGCGTTCCGGCTCGGCGGGCCGGTGGAGCTGGCGCGGCTGCTTGATTATATCCCGGACAGCAACGGGGAACAGCAGCGGCTTGAGGGGCTTATGAGAAAGAGCCGCCTGTCGCTGGCCGAGGCGAAAGAGAAGTACCCGGATTGGTATGAGCGGCGGATCATCAAGAAGGAGCGGCGGGGCCGCTGGACGGTCAAGCGTGATCTTTACGACTGGTGGCTGCACCGGATCGCCGATGAAATCCGGGTGGGCCATCGTTTCTATGGCATTATGACGCTGGCGATTTATGCGAAGAAATGCGGGATAGACGAGGACGAGCTGCGCCGGGACGCTTTCGCGCTGCTCCGGCCCTACGATGATATGAGCGTGGAGGATATAAACCGCTTTACAAAAGATGATGTGGTGTGCGCCCTTGAGATGTTCAACGAGGACTATGTGACATTCCCCAGGGACGATATAGCGAAGCTCTCCGGCCTGACTATGCCTGTCAATAAGCGGAACTGGCGCAAACAGCCAGTACATTTGCAGGGCGCGAGAGCAATCCAGGAGATTAACGATAAGGCCAATGGTACGAATTGGAGAGAAGGGAATGGGCGGCCAAAAGGCAGCGGAACGGCCCAGGCGCGGGTTTATGAATGGCGGCAGCAGCACCCGGAGGGACGCAAGGCCGACTGTCACCGGGAAACTGGCCTTGATCCGAAAACCGTCCGTAAGTGGTGGGATTGCCCGCCGCCAGCGGTGCGCTTTGAAAATGGGCATATAACGGTGAGGGTGTCCCCTTCCCAGGAGTTGAGCGATTGGCTCCTGGACGCGCTACACGATGGGGGCCAGGAATAAGGCCCAGAAAGGCCCCTGTTACGCTTTAGAAGCCGTTTTCAGCCCTCCGAGGGTAAAATACCGGCCCCCTCTCTACTGCGCCCGGAAAGCCGCATAAATCAAAGCTTTTTTGCCCTCTAAATGCGAACATACCAGGGTAGAAGTTTAAGGGCCAGTGCTTGGGTAAACGGCCAGGAATATATATTGACATTGTAAATAAAAAGTTATACAATGGATATAATAAGAGTGAAAGGAGTTGCTACCTATGGCAAATACAAATATTAACATTCGTATGGACGTAGACTTGAAGCGGCAGTTTGAGGCGTTCTGTGCTGATATGGGAATGACGATGACAACGGCGTTCAATGTTTTTGCGCGTAAGGCTGTGAGGGAGTATAGAATACCCTTTGAAATCAGCGGTGATGTACCGAACGCTGAAACCGTCGAAGCAATCAAGGAAGTAAAGAGAATGAAGGCCGATCCGAGCCTTGGCAAGACCTATTCCAATGTCGATCAGATGATGGAGGAGCTGCTTGCCGATGTATAACATAAGACCAACCACAAAGTTTCAGAAGGATTTGAAGCGCGTGAAAAAGCGCGGCTTTGATATTTCTTTGCTGACCGATATTATTAAAAAACTGGCTGCGGGGGAGCCGTTGCCGGAGAAAAACAGGGATCACCAACTTTCCGGGGACTATGCGGGGTGTCGTGAGTGCCACATTACGCCGGATTGGTTGCTGATCTACGAAGTGGACGGGGACGAGCTGATTTTATATCTCACCCGGACGGGATCGCATAGCGATTTATTTTAGGGGAAGGAGGAAAGGTCTATGAGCTGGGATAAAGAGAGGATCGCGCAGTTGCAGCTCCCCGATCTGGCAGACGATGATCCGCACCCTCGGCTGCTCCTGGAAGGGGACGGCATACACGCAGGGCAGGGTTTTACCGCCTTGTTTCCTGATGGCTGGCATGAGATTACCCTGGAAGTAGCCTGGGAGCCAACAGGCCCCGGCTGCTGGTACATATCTACGCCTGGGTTTGAGGGCGTGTGTCCTGTGGGCCTGTTCGTGAAGGTATGAAAACGATCCGGCAGATAGCCGACGAGATAGGGGTATCAAAGACAGCGGTAAGTAAGCAAATCGCAAACCTGGGTTTGCGATCAGGTTTGCGAAAAAACGGAAACCAGTTTGCGATTGATGAACGCCAGGAAACCTTGATAAAACAGGCTTTTTTGGAAAAATCGCAAACTGAAATCGAAAACCAAACGCAAACCAAATCGCAAACTGAAAACCACGAAGTTTCCGATTTGGTTTGCGTTTTACAGGCCACCATCGACACGCTGCAAGGACAGATTGAAGTAAAAGATAGGCAGATTGAAAAGCTGACGGAGGCTCTGATTGCCGCCCAGCAGACAGCGGCAGCGGCCCAGGCTCTCCACGCGGGGACAATCCAGCAGCAGCTTGTTACCGGGGATGCCAGAGCGGATCAGCAGGAGCAGGGGTCAAAGCTATCAAAGAGGTGGTGGAGACGAATTTTGGGAAGATAGAAAGAAGGAACATAGTTATGGAAGTGGTATGGTTATATGATGAGAGAAATGCAATTCCGTATGTTTATGATAGCGCGGTGCCCTCTAAAATATCATTTGGCGTTTTTGAAAGACTGGTTCAGGATAGTAAGAAAGGTTATTTACCAGAATTTTATGTATTAACAGATAAGAGCAAATATATAGGTTACCTTTTGCTGTTGGCAGATAAAAAGGAAGATATTCCAAAACCATTTACATTCTTTGCTTGCCATAATGGGGATAAATTATCAGTGGAAAAACATAAAGAGTTGTTAGAGTTTGTTAGGAAGAGAGGGCATGAAAAAGGGTGGGAAAAACTTGTCTGGCTGGCTGAAAATGAACTAAAAACAATATAAAAAAGGCAGGTTTTTAACCTGCCTTTTTTATATTGGAATTATTTGCTAACAGTAAAAGGAAGTGTTGCACCTTCAACGACGGAATACATATTGCCAGCAGCATCGGTGGCAATTCCTGTGAATTCTACCTCCCACTTTCCTTTGGACAGCCCATATTTTACATCTTCTGTGCCGCTTGTGCTGGTCGAAGTAATGGAATGATCGAAAGTTCCGAAGGGGGTGCCGAGTTTGTTGAAATGCAGATTACCTTCAAAGGAAACAATCACGACACCAGGAACTTGAATTGTCCATTGAATGTAGCCTTGAGACAGATAATCGAGTGTGCAGGATCCAGCATCACCCCAGAAGGTTTTGCGAGACAGAGGTACTAACTTAAAAGTTGCGGAATTTACGACATTTCCGGTATCGGTATTCTCTTGTGAGGTAATCGCGGGAGGAGTTGAGGCAGTAGGCTCAGCCGCAAAGGCAGGAACAGAGATGGCAACAGCCATTATAAGAGAAAGTGCAAAAGATAAGAATTTTTTCATGAGTATAGCTCCTTTCGTTTATTATTTTTTTGAGGGATATTTTTAGTCCAAGGGAATCGCCTCTTTTTCGTCCGTCAAAACAGAAAAAATCTTAATAAAATTATAACACAATTTTGTCAATAAAGCAATAACGGAGAGTGACTTTGCTGTGCTTAAGAGTTCCCCGCGGGAGCGCGCAAAAGCACTTTCATACTGCCAGCCCCGAAGGGGCGGCGGTGTGAAAGTGCTTTTGCGTTACTTTCTCACAAGAAAGTAACAAAGAGGTTGTGGCCTGCGGCCTGGTATGGTAAAATAGGAGTAGTAGGATATAGGCTTTTTGCAGGAAAGGGACGGGTGATTTTATAGGTACAACCATTTCGGGAATGACGGGCCGGGGAAGTATCCGGCACAACAACAGGAGCTTTTCAGCGGCGAATGTAGACCGAAGCAGGTCGGGGCAGAATGTCACCTTTTGCAACGAGGATTTGAAGAAGGTGTACCACGAACTTTTCGATGAAGCCCTGGCCGCCTACAATGCCAAAAAGAAAAAGACCAGGGACAAGATACCAGATTACTATGAGCATATCCGGCAGAGCAAGCAGGAGAAGCTATTTCACGAGGCTATCTTTCAGATCGGCAACTTGACGGACTGCGGGTGCGGCTCCCCTGGAGGGGAACGGGCGGCGGCAGCTCTCAAAGAATTTGCAGAGTCCTTCCAGGAGCGCAATCCTCATCTGC
>ERZ1504796.90-NODE-90-length-14428-cov-3.233911_pt1 | contig 14428 bp, 6 predicted proteins | sample MGYA00571812_ERZ1504796 | MGnify/ENA primary metagenome ERZ1504796 (study PRJEB39906, sample SAMEA3182075) | gut metagenome | biome: human; feature: gut; material: Stool; isolation source: human stools | place: Canada | collected 2012-03-14 ... | reverse complement strand
GTCTCGATAGGCGAGACGAGTGAGGTCGTCGAGCAAAGCGACGGGTCCTACAAGCTGACCTATGACGTAGGCTCAACTTTCAGTTTAGGTGGTTGTAAAATCACTGTCAAGGTTACAACCAAAGGAGGGAACCCAGACTGGCTCAAGAATTCTTATTCCTATGGCGACCTGCTGGGGATGATTGAATTTTACGATGCGGAAAATCTGGTGTTCTATGACGGCGCCGGTTATGCCGACCACTGTCAGCTCAAGCTAATAAAGACGGTTGACATCCCCACAATACAAACATCAATGACCGCGCCGGACTATGAAAAAACCCACGAAAATACAGACACAACATATCAGGATATGTTGATTCCTTTGCTGGCGAAGGAATACACTGTCGGCGGCGGTGCCGACAATTCGAACTTCGTTGCGCTAAGCAATACCATCGGAATTCTGGAGGGCGCCCGCAACTCGGTGCGTCCCGACAGCTCCACCAAATTTTATCAGCCATACCAAATCGACGCCAGCATCAAGTTTAACTGGAGCAGAGATGACATAGATGCCTATAATGGCCCTGCGCCGTATGGCAAGAATAATTCTAGAAACCCTCAAGTCTATGCCCCGTTCTATCTGACGGAGTACAAGCTCGGTGAAACATCTCTGAATCTCAGCGGCGACAGAAAGAGAACGGAGGACTGTACGATTAACAAGGGCAGTACGGTCAGCATCTCCCTGCAGTCTACCACGCAAAACAGAGGGGATCAGCAGTACTATCTGCCCTTCGAACTGTATCTGAACGCTGATAAGGTATGCGAAAGACAATATACCTCCGCCACCGTCAATACCAGCGGCGCCACCGCCAGCCTGGTGGACACGGACGCCCCCATCATTCAAAGCGTCACGGCCCCGAAGGGAACCTATGCCAGCGGACAGCATGTGCCCATCACAGTTACCTTTAACGAGTTCGTGGATCTTAGCAACGCCCGCGTGACCATCAATGGCAAAGCGTATAGCGCCGCTGAGCTTTCCATGAACAACTACGGCGTCACGGCAATGCTCTGGTACCCAGTGCAGGATGCGGATGACACCACGGTCACCGTCAATGATATGACCGGTGTGGAAGATGTTTTCGGCCATGCGCTGGATACCACACAGTATCAAATCGAGGAGATTGCCGGCGTTGAGCTGAAGAGCGTCTTGATGCGCAACGCTCCCACCGCACTGACCGCCGACTACGCCAACGGCGAGGCATCGTTCACGATGCAGGCCAACACGGAGCGGGCCTACCAGACCGTATACATCAATTATCACACCCCGACAGGAACAGAGCAGAAGGAAGCCCCCTTCCGCCTCGAACTGAGGTACGACTCCGCGGTTGAACCGACCCATCTGCAGGTCTATCTGGACCCAGAGAGCGAAGGCTTCACCATTAGCGACTACGCAATCGCACCACCCTCTGATTTCGACCGCACCTATACGGTGACGCTGCAGGCCAACGAGGGCGAGCGAGACGAGTCTAACTCTAACTGGGTGAATGTTCTTCCCCTGACCCGGCAGTTCACGGTGCAAAGGAAAGTTTCCGCGCACACGGTGAAGGTCGTCCCGGAAGCGAATTCCGCCGACTATACGATTTCCCTCGCTGCAACCGCCCGCCCCACGCTTAAGGCCAAGGTTTTGGGGGCAAGCGGTGAGCAGGCCAGCTACACCACCGGTAAATGGAGCAGCAGTGACCCGCTCATTGCCACCATCAACGAGGATACCGGCGTTGTTACCACCACAGGAGCCAAGGTGGGACGCGTCATCTTTACCTTTACGGCGGACAACGGGACTGTGGACACTGACAATGATGATGTGAAGGGCAAGTCAGAACCCTATACCGTGACGGCAGGCGATTCCCTGGCACTGGTGATTCCCGGCGGCGCGTCCATCGTGACGCGGGTAAATCAGCCCGCCACCGTGCTGTGGAGCTCCAACGCCGCGCTGATAGCGCCGAAGAAAGAGTTCAATTACAGGATCGAACTGTATGAGGGCAACCACAAGAATGAGGCGGATCTGAGCGGCCGCAATCCCGTTGCGACTTATACCGCCGGCAAAGATGAAAACAGCGTGCGGATCGAGGAGAATGTGCTCACCAAGCTCTCCAACGGCAATACCCCTGCCTACACGGTATTGGTTTCCATGCCGCACCCCAACGCCGGGAGTGAGGACGTCCGCCTGTCGGCACTTGCCTGGATCATCGTGCAGGCACCACCTGCCACGGCCAAGCTGACACCGCCCAAGAGCATTTACCTCAAGGATACCGACGGCACCGTCAATATCGGCTGGTCGGTGGAAAATGCCACTGTCGGCGCCTCTCAACCGTCCACGCTGACCATTACCCAGGTCACAGAGGACAACAAAACCACCAAAGTGGTGGACAAAGAGAGCCTATCCGGCACCTCCGGAAGTTACCTCCTGTCACTACGGAGTGTGACAGCCGGCAATCTGAAGGACACCTATCAGGTGGTTTTGAGCGTGGAGAACCCTGGTGAGGAATCTCCCAGCACCGACTCCTTCCCCCTGTATGTCTACAATGCCGACGCACTGAAGGTTCAGGACGGCAAAGGAGACACGATTTCTAAGCTGACCATGGACAATACCTCCAAGGTCAGCGGCACCCTGCCCACCGAAACAGATAAAATTTTGCAGCTGCGCCAGGAGTTGGGGCTGATCGAGTACATCGGCATCAACTATGACAAGTACAGATGGAACTCCTTTAAAGACGGCATCGAGTGGGCCTCCGACAACAACAATGCCATTTCCGTCAACTACAAGCAGGGCGGACTGTATGAGGACATCAGAAACTTCTCCTTTAAGTCCTACCTTCCCGAAACCAAAATGGCGCTGTCCGGCCGGGCCAACGGCACCGCAACCGTCACGGCTACCCATGCCGCCACGGGCATGAAAGCCGCCGTACAGGTGACAGCGGAGACGCTGCAAAATAAGTTCTATCTCTTCCAGCTGACGCCTGCGGCGGAAACTACGCTGCAATACACCGACGGCAAAGGTGTGCCCAAAACGGTCACGACCAACAGTGATGGCGTGCTGGCGCTTTACGAACCCAACGGAATCGCCAGTGAGGTGTCTCTGCGGTCCGGCTCCGGCGCGGATATTTATCTGGGCACCATCTATAAAGAAAATCTGCGTTCCGGCGAGCGGGATGCCACAAAACTGCAGCTTTATCCCTTGAATACCTTCAGCCTTCGGCGAGTCGCCCGGGCATCTGTGACGCTCATCACGCCGGGCGGCGATCCGCTGGCGAACACGACGGTGACCGTTCGCGGCGGCGTTTATAAAAACGGAGGCTACTGCGAGACAGCCAAGCTGGGCTCCAGGGCAGGAGCACTTGTCAGCGGCATCACCGGCGACACCTATATCACGGATGCGGCGGGAAATATAACCGTCTATCTGGATTCCACCCAGTTCTGGTCGGCCGAAAAGGGCGAGAGCAACACCACGGCGCTTTCCGCTCTGGATCAGCTGGAGTACATTCTGGAGATCAGCGCAATTGACGGCGACAATTACTATCCGCTGCTGCTGACCGTCAACGGCAAGCTGGGCGTGGACGATGTAATGCGCACCGCAGAGGGCGTTGTCTCTCTGGAGAGCGTGCCGGCGGGGGAGAAAAAGAAACCCTTTATTGTGGCGCAAAGCGTTGATTACGGTCTTGCCAACGGTCAGAAGGTGGATGTCCGCAGCTCGACCGGGAAGATCGGCCCTAACAGCAGCTTCAAAACAGCAAGCCTGCACACCACCATGTTCCTCTGGGGCGAGGATATTGCCAACGCGAAGAATTACAGTCTCAAGCTGGCGGACGAATACGGCGTTCTTCCTGCCGCCCAGAGCAGCAGTACCAAGCAGTATCCCTTCTCATCCATCCCCGTAGCGGAAAACGATCTGACCCTCACCGAGGCCACCATGACCACCTCCGGATGGATCGCCGACGGCAAGGATGTGGGTATGAAAACGCAGCTGAGCCTGAACGGCAGCCTGCTGCAGGAGAAAATAATGCCCTTCCGGGTCGTTGATCTGACCCGAGTGCCCAAGGTGACAGAGGATGAGCGCGTCACCGGTATTCTGGCGACGATGAGCGCCTCCAGTATAGTGGAGGGAGTCGACTTTGGAGAAGTGGAGGGCAGTAACATTCTCAAGGTGCTGACCGGACGGCTGGATGATCTGAGCGGTCCGGTGGACACATCCGTGTTCAAAATGATCATCACCCCCAGCGAAGATCCCTCCGTGTTCCGTGCCATGATTTGGGCCGGGTACAATACGCTGGAGATGGAGGACATGGACTATTCCAAGGACGGCGTGGCGTTGAGTGCGAATGTGCTGACGCAGAACCTGGAGGTGGGCGTGCCCGGTACCGGGGACCTGAGCCAGATGGCCAAGGGTACCTATGATCCCAAGGGGGAATACAAAGCCAACTCCATAGCCGGCAAGGTCTCCAACACGGACCTCAACTTGCAGTTGGAGGGCTTTTACGAAGCGGAGATCCGCTATAACACCGAAAAAAAGGAGTGGGAGGTTTTCACCGTAGGCGGCGGCTTTACCGCCGGCGTTGGCGTGGGCTTCACCTTCAGCGTGAACGCCATGGCTGGCCCCGTGCCGTTGACAGCAACCTTTGAGCTGGGCGGTGCCATTCAGCTGGATTTCCGTACCGCAGTGCGCTACGGCCAGCAGGGACAGGGTCTTGCCTGGAGCGATCCCACGGCCACGGCAGTGAATGACTTTTTGACCACGCTGCGTATCAACGCCTATGTCCACGCGTTTGGCGGCATTGGCTTTGACTATTCGGTCGTGGCGCTGAAGATCGGCCTATTCGGCAATTTGGGTGTGGACAGTCAGAATAAGTTCCTCTCCCGCACCTATCTTGCCGACAAGGCAAAGCACCAGATCAACGGTCAGGCCCTGGGGTTCAAAGGCGAAGTGGGAATCAAATTTGTGGCCACCTTCCTGTTTATCTCCTACGAGGCGGTGATCGCCTCCGGATCCTTTGGAGCCGCCAAGACTTTTAATGACTGGGGAACGATCGACGACTACTGGAATAACGCCACCAGTGGGCTGAGCCTTGCCTCGCTACGGATGGCGGCGGCTCAGAGCGGAATGCAGGTGGCTTCTGCCAGTGCAACGCTCCAAAGCCGGGACTATCTGGAGCAATATGCCCGTACCTGGGGCCAGCCCCAGCGGCGGATGATGCTGTTCTCTCTGAACTCCTCCCCCAGTGGGCTGGAAAGCATCCAGACCAATGCCAACCCCACATCCTATCCACAGCTCAGCGATGACGGGAATGTATTGGCCTACATCAACGACGGCGACAACAGCGATATTTACGCCAGCCGGGCACATTTCTCCACCCTCAGTAGCGGCATCTATTCTGCCTCCAGCCAAATTGACGATCCCGCAGGGTTCTCCGGCTACGGCGACACGAGCGTTTCTTTGTCCGGCACCGAAAGCTTCGCGGCGGCGGCTTGGGTTCGCATGGGTACCGCCCTACAGGGTAAAAATGCCGGTGATGCCGTGACATTGGAAGAGCAAAACCTGCTGATGAACAGCACGGAGATCGTAGCGTCCGTCTATAACGGCACAACCTGGACTTCCACCCGCCTAACCAACGACGGCACGCCGGATCTGGCCCCGGCCACGGCAGTGGGCGGCGACGACAAGGCCATCGTGTTCTGGCGCAGCGTCTACACCCCCGATCCCGTGAGCGCTTCAGGCAGCAACAACCTGCTGAACTTCACGACCAGAGATTGCATCATGTACCGTTGCTATGACAGCGGCACCTGGAGCGATGCCAAAATGCTTTATAACGGTGCTACCGGCAGCGTGAAGGCGTTGCAGGCGGCCATGCTGCCCGACGGAACCGCTATGGCGGTTTACTCGCTGGACCGCAGCGGAACCGGAGATACCTCCGCCTACGAGATCGCCTATTGTACCGTGGCTGCTGACGGAACGCCCGGTACAGCCATGCTGGCGACCTGTGACAGCAATCTTGATGAAAACCCCCAGGTCGTTGCAGCCAACTTTGGCATCGGGGATGACCGATTTGTCATCGGTTGGCACAGTGTCCGAGGCGGCAGCAGCGATATCCAGCTGTTGGCTGTGGACGGCAGCGGCACCATGTCCAACAGTTTCCCCGGCTCTCTGTCTGCCCTGACCAGCAGCGGCAACGCCGTTGTGGGCGGAGACTTCCGCTTCGCTTCCCTCAGCGAGAATTATCGCAGCATCAATGATCTTACCATCGTCTGGAATGAGACTGTCAATGACGCCAAGGGCGCGGTCGATCACGGCATTTTGAAGGCGGCCAAGCTGCGCCATGACACAAATACCTACACGCTCTCCGCACCATTGAAACTGGCAGAGCTGCCGGATCGTACGCTGGCTGACCACTTTGATGCCTATGTCAGCGGCACCAATGAGGTGCAGGCCGCCATTCAGGCCACCCAGTATGACAATAAAAAACCGCAGAAAATCCGCGGCGTGACCGTTCCAGGTGAGAAAACGATCCTCTATACCGCTACCTCTGATTTTATCACCGATGCGGTGGCAGTGGAACAGATCGGTGTGGATTATGCAACGCTGGCGCTGAACAGCCTGACACCCATTCGCTTTACCATCCGCAACACCGGGCTGAACGATGTGACAGGCCTAACGGTCAGCCTTGGCGGCGAGGAAACCGCCACCCTTACGGGAACACTGCTGCCCAATGAAAGCACCACCCTTACCGTCTGGCACCGTGTGGAAACCAGCGTGACCAACCCGAGCTATACCATCACCGCCGACGCCGGCATCAGCGAGACCGGCACAGTGTATCTGGATTATCCCGACATTGGCATCTCGCAAATGGAAGTGATTGCGGAGAGTGCCGGCAAGCGCACGGTGCGCATGACCCTCTATAATTCCTCTGCCGCCACGCTGGCCGGCGGAAAGGGCCGCGAGGTGAAGCTTGCGTTCTATGCGGATGATCTGCATACCAAACCTGCAGAGGTAGTCTACACCACAAACGGCGTACAGGTTAGTGGTAATGAAATCACCGTTTCCGAAGACAGCGCCCTCGCCCGCATCGATCAGGGAACCTTTACACTGGACCTGACCTATGATCTGGGCGAGTATATGAGGTCCATTGGCAAAAACGAGATCCCCAATGTGGGTACCTATCTGTACGCCGAGGCGTGGGCGGAAGGCAAGATCGGTGGAACGGGAAGCAATCAGCGCCTGCCGGAGTATGACGGCAGTGACAGCGAGGCCAGCGTCCATATGACCGGCGCACTGGCCCGCACCGGAGAGCAGCTGACGATGGATGTGGCACAGGGGAACGACGGCAACGGTCACAGCACCGCCGCCATTACCCTGCGCAACAACTGCCTGCAGCCTCAGACCAGCGCAGAGCTGGTGGCCACGCTGCTGGATGCTGCCGGGGCCGTTCTGGAAACGCAAATGACCGGTATTAGCGGTGCCATCTCAGGGGAAGCCTTCCGGACGGAAAACGTCACCTTCTCCCAGCTTGGCACCCGCGTAGTGGTGCGAGCCGCAGTGCCCGGTGATGACATTCTGACCTTTGAAGGTCTGGCAGTGGGGCTCGGCGATTTTACCGCCAACGGAACGAACTATACCTATACGCTGCAAAATGATAGCGGAGCAACATCTACGCTAGTCACAGCGGTGTCTGGAAGCGGCGAGCCCGTGAGCATCAACGGGCAGGATCTGTCCACCGGCGGCAGCGCAACCGTTGCCATCCCCAACAGCGGCACAACCGACATTGTCGTGGGAATCGGTGCTAAAACTTACACGCTGACGATTCTGCGCAATAGCGGCACAGGCGGCAATGAAGGCGGTGGCGGCGGCAGCAGCTCGCCGAGCTACTCCATCACCGTGGATAAGACCAAGAACGGTACGATCACCGTTTCGCCTAGAAACGCGAGCCACGGCGACACCGTGACCATCACCGCGACGCCCGACAAGGGCTACGAGCTCGAAATGCTCAAGGTGCTCGACCGCAGCGGCGACGCGCTGAAGCTCACCGAGAAGAGCGGCAAGTACACCTTCAAGATGCCCAGCGGCAAGGTCACCATCAAGGCCAGCTTCGTTGAGGAGGTTCCGGAGCAGATTTTCAAGGATGTTCCCGCGAACGCTTACTACTACGAGGCGGTCAAGTGGGCGCAGGAGAAGGGGATCACCGGCGGCATCGGCAATGGACTGTTCGGCCCCAACGATCCCTGCACCCGCGCGCAGATCGTCACCTTCCTGTGGCGTGCGGCGGGCAGCCCCGCACCCAAGAACACCGGCACCGCCTTTGGCGATGTGAAGCCCGGCAGCTTCTATGAGCAGGCCGTGGCGTGGGCCGTTGAAAATGGCATCACCGGCGGCACCGGCGAGGGTATGTTCAGTCCCGATGCTACTTGCACCCGTGCGCAGAGCGTGACCTTCCTCTATCGTGCCTCCGGCAGCCCCGCAGTCAGCGACAAAGCCGAGTTCAGCGATGTTTCCACCACGGCCTTCTATGCAGACGCAGTGGCGTGGGCAGCGAAGAAGGGCATCACCACCGGCATCGGTGGCGGACTGTTCGGCTCTGGCAACGACTGCACCCGCGGTCAGATCGTGACCTTCCTCTGGCGCTGCAAGAAGTGACCGGCTGACATACGGCTAAATATCAAAGCCGCTGGCATGACCACATAAGCGAACATCGGACAGCGCAGCGGACGGGCTTTTCGCCTTGACGCTGCGCTGTTCTCTTTTCGCTGCAAGAGACAAAGAGCTCCCGCAATATTTTTTCTGCACTTTTTAGCCGTTTTTAGCGGTTTCCTCTCAATTCTAATTACTTTCCTGACACCTTGTGACTCGCAACCCCCATGTGTCCCAAATCTGTCTGTGGCATTTTATGTGGTCAAAAGCAAAGTCTTGCCGGATTGATCCGGCGAGGTTTTTCGGTATTCTCGCATCCCGCTTTTCTGCTCGATGAACAACACGAAAACCGCGCCGAGCCCCCGCGCCGTGGGATGCAATCAAAGAGTATGGGCTGTGCGGAACTCTTCTGTTGACATTTCAACAACCATGTGGTATAGTCTGACCGTTGAGATTTCAACAAAAGTATTCGTGAGAGAGGAGCGCAGCCATGCAGGAGCGTTTTGAGACGTTTACGGTTTTGATCAACCGGATCAGCCGCGACATACGGAGGATAAAAAATCAGGAGATGGCCGCATATCATCTGAGAAGCGCCCATGTGTCCTGTCTGTACTACATATATTCTCTGGATGGCGTGACCTCGGCGGAGCTGTGCGAGCACTGCGAGGAGGATAAGGCGACCATTTCCCGTGCGTTGGACTATCTGGAAACGAACGGATTTATCGTCCGGGATTCCGACCGGGTCAAACGGTACAGAAACCCTCTGCGCTTGACCGAAAAAGGGCAGGAGGTCGGCAAAAGGATCGCGGAGAAGATTGGCGCTGTCCTCGATACGGTCAGCCGTACCCTCACGGAGGACGAACGAGCGGCACTTTACCGCAGCCTTTCCGCCATCAGCAGAAGCTTGAACGCAATCGCCCAAAGCAGCGGGAAACAGGAGGCTTGAAGAAATTGAAAACAAGGATCATTGTGGATTCCACCGCGGATCTGGTTCCCGAGATCAAGGCGCGGGTCTATACGGTGCCTCTCACCGTTCATTTCGGTCAGGAGGAATACATCGACGGCGTAACCATTGACCACAGAACATTCTACGAGAAGCTCGTCGAAAGCGATGTGATGCCCACCACCAGTCAGGCAACGCCGGACGCCTTTATAAAGGAATTTGAAAAGGCAAGGCAGGCGGGCGAATCAGCCGTTGTTATTACCCTTGCATCCAAATTTTCCGGCACATATCAAAGCGCCATGATCGCGGCGGCGGATTATGAAAACATTTATGTTGTAGATGGTACCAGCGCAGCGATGGGAACAGGGATTCTGGTGGAGCTTGCGTTCCGGCTTTTGGACGCGGGAATGTCCGCAGAGGAAATTGCGCAGGCACTGGAGGAAGAGAAGAAAAAAATCGTTGTGGTGGCGCTGGTAGATACCCTCGAATACCTCAAGCGGGGTGGACGCATTTCAAAGACAGCCGCATTCGCCGGAGGGGTGCTGAACATCAAGCCTGTGATCTCCGTCACTGACGGCGAGATACACCTGCTGGGGAAGGCACGCGGCTCGAAAATGGGGAACAATCTGCTCGTTCAGGAGATCGACAAGGCGGGCGGCATTGATTTCAGCAGGCCGGTTCTGCTGGGCTACAGTGGAATTTCTGACGCGCTGCTGCTAAAGTATATCGAAGACAGCCGTCACATCTGGGAGGGAAAACTGAAAGAAATTCGCTATACGACCGTAGGAAGTGTGATCGGAACCCATGCGGGCCCCGGCGCCGTTGTGGTAGCGTTTTTCAAGAATCAATATAACGCAGAACAGAACAGCAGCGATTGAAGAAGCTGCAATAAAGACAGGACTGCGCCGCATCGTCGTTTCATTTGACGGCGATGCGGCGCAGTATCGTTTTATCCGACGCCATAAACCACGATCGAGATCACACAGGCCAGCAGACTGACCGCCGAGCCGGCCAGAAGCTGCGGCAGGGTATGGCGCGACAGCTTTAGGGAGGAGCGGTACACTGCCGCGATCAGCAGAACGGACGGTATGACAAAAAGCGGATGCAGCTTCCATGTCAGCAGAAACGCCGGAGCTGTTGTACTGCAGGCGTGTCCGCTTGCGCGAAGGCCAAAACCCGCGTTGAGCAGCAACAGCGCTGCGATGGAAATGACATAAGAGAGAAACAGGATATGGACGAGCCATGAGCATGGTGTCAGCATTGACCAGAGAAACCCGCACAGATACCCAACGGCGCTGCATACCAGCGCCGTGCCGCGCTGCCCCCTGCGTCGGTCCTTTCCAATGTGGAAGATCTCCCGCAGCGGGTACGCCGCCAACGGGATAACCAGCAGGAACACCTCGCACAGCAGCAGCTCCCTGCGCGTCAGAAGCCCTGCCGGAGCGTACATCAGAAGCAGCGTTACCCCGATGACGATGGGCGGCAGTGTCAGAATGCGTACCGCAAGATGCGGCAGCGCCTTCCTGTCCGAGACCTTCGTTTTCATGATGCAAAGCCCAGCATAATCCCGCCGTGTTCTGCATAGTAGCTGCACAGCCCGCGCAGGGGATAGCTTTTCACCTCCGCCCCCGGAAATCGCCGCCGGAGCTCGGTGCAGAGCTCCAATGCAAATGTCGCGTTCCGGCAATGCCCGATGCGGACGCTGCCGCCCCTGTAGCCAAGCCGCACCATTTCACTCAACAGGAGCTCCTGCGTTTTTCGAGCGCCCCGACATTTGCCGAGCATCTCAAGCGTGCCCTCCTCGCTGGCCTGCCCAACGGCGCGGATGCCGAGAACACCGGCCATCGTTGCCGCCAGCTTGCTGATTCGTCCGTTCTGGGCGAGATTGTGCATGGATTCCAGCGCAAAGAGCAGATGGGTACGGCGCTGATACTGCTGTACGGCTGTGCAGACCTCCTCGAAGCTCTTGCCGGAGCGCAGTTCGGCGGCTGACTTTTCGATGAGCAGGGCGATCTCCGGACCGGCGGACAGCGTGTCCACCACAAAAATGCGGCGAGAGGGATTCTGCTCCTCGCAGCGTTTCTTTGCGGCAAGTGCCGCGCTGCAGCTGTGACCATCGCGTCGACATCGAGCGCGGCGTCATCGCGAAATTCCTCCACAGCAGTACGGACGGTGAGCGGAACGCTGACAAAGTCCACGCCGTCCATGGTAAGCAGGTCGCAGCTTGAGTCTGCGGCAATGCGGATCTGATCCATAAGGTGACCTCCAACTGAAAAAGTGTCGTTCGGTTCCGGTAAGGGATGGATGCAGTTTATCAGCTTTTTATTTCTTCGTCAACGGTTTTTAATAAACCGTTAAAAATATTTCGCAAAGCCGTTGAACTTTGCAGAGGAAACGCTTATAATAACAATATGGAAAAAGAAGTGCAAAACAGAATCACGGCGGACATCGCGGCCTTCCGTCTGCCGCGCTATGCACAGATCCCGGAGGTCGGACTGTATCTGGAGCAGGTGGTGCGCTATATCAACGCCCGGTTGGCACCGTTAGGAGAGCCTGAACTGACTGGCTCCATGGTGAGCAACTATGTCAAGCAGAAGCTGGTTCCTGCCCCTCAAAAAAAACTGTATACAGCCGAACATCTTGCGCGGCTTCTGTTCATCGCGGTGGTCAAGCCTGTTGTTCCTTTGGAGGGGCTTCGACTGATGTTTAGCATACAGGAGGAGTGCTATCCCCTTCAGACCGCCTATGACTACTTCTGCGATGAGTTTGAGAATATGCTCGGCGCAGCGTTTGGTGTCGCTCCTGCCGTGGAGGGACTTGGTGAAACCGAGTCTGATGCCAAGGATCTCCTGCGCAGCACGATCTCGGCTACCGTCAACAAGGTCTGTCTGGACCGGTATCTGGAGGAGTATCGAAAGCGGCGGGAGCAGGCTGAGACTATTGCGGAAAAAGAAATCTCCCTGTTATAGTAGAAATGCTGTCTGGCAGCTACAAGCTGTAAAGCAACGGGAGACCATTCAGAAATGAAGTGGCAGAAGAAGTTTAGCAGACTATACCAACGCCACATGAGGCGTGGCCGACAGCATGGAGCTTTGCCCGCGTAAGGAATATCCCCGGCTTGGCCGGGGATATTCCTTACGTCTCTCTGCCATGATTACAGTGCAAAACAGAAGAACATGCTCCGGGCCCTTCATCGCCATGTCCTAATTGATAAAGAGCTTTCATTGTTCCTGCATCGCTGCAATAGAGGGTATCCGAAGATTCTCTCTATCGTGATGATATGCCGAGCATCCTCCATGGTGCATCTGAAGCCTTCGACTTTGCGCCCGGACAGTACAGCGTGCTGAGAGGAGGCTCCCTGTGCGTCGAGGCTTGTCTGATTCTGCATACTTCTCTGCAAGCAGGATCTTCTCGACTTCTGCCTTACAAAAGCCTATTTACCCGCCTGCGTTTCGCAGTAGCGGCAGCGGTAAACGCGCTTTTCACGATCCGTTAGCACAAACTCCTGCGGCAGCTCCTGCTCAACGGAGGTGATGCAGCGCGGGTTTTTGCACTTGAGCACGCCGCGGATGCGCTCAGGCAACTTGAGCGTGCGCTTTTCCACAAGTTTCCCATCGCGGATGATGTTGACGGTGATGCTCGGATCGACATAGCCGATCAGGTCCCAGTCAAGGTCCATTTCGCGGTCGATCTTGATGATGTCCTTGCAGCCGAGCTTGCCGCTCGTAACATTTTTGAGGATGGCCACCGTGCAGTCGAGCTGGTCGAGGCCGAGGATCTGATAGAGCTCCATGGATTTGCCCGCGGTGATGTGGTCGATGACGATGCCGTTTTGAATAGAGTCAATGATCATTGTGTCTCACTTCCTTTCTCACTTGATTTCCAACAGCTTGAGGATCAGCGCCATGCGGATGTACTTGCCGTACTGCACCTGCTTGAAGTAGCACGCGCGCGGGTCGTCGTCCACGGCGACGGAGATCTCGTTCACACGCGGCAGCGGATGCAGGATACGAAGAGCTTCCTTCGCGCCCTTGAGCTTGTCGGGCGTGAGGATGTAGCTGTCCTTGAGGCGCAGGTAGTCCTCCTCGTTGAAGAAGCGCTCGCGCTGCACGCGCGTCATGTAGAGGATGTCCAGCTCCGGCATGACGGCCTCGAGGTCGGTGGACTGCGTGTAAGGGATGTTCTTGGCCTTGATGTACTGCTCCTTGACATAGCGCGGCAGCTTGAGCTCCTCGGGGGAGATGAGCACAAAGCGGACGCCGGGGTAGCGGCTCATCGCAGAGACAAGGGAGTGCACCGTGCGACCGAATTTGAGGTCGCCGCAGAGACCGACGGTGAGGTTTTCAAAGCGTCCCATCTCGCGGTGGATGGTCAGAAGGTCGGTGAGCGTCTGCGTGGGGTGGTTGTGACCGCCGTCGCCTGCGTTGATGACGGGCACGAGCGAGTGCATGGACGCCACCAGCGGCGCGCCCTCCTTGGGGTGGCGCATGGCGATGATATCGCTGTAACAGCTCACGGTGCGCACGGTGTCCGCCACGCTCTCGCCCTTGGCAGCGGACGAGCTTTTCGCCTCCGAGAAGCCGAGCACCTTGCCGCCGAGGGAGAGCATCGCGCTCTCAAAGCTCAGACGGGTGCGGGTGGAGGGCTCGAAAAAGAGGGTCGCAAGGATCTTGCCGTCGCACTTGTGTGCGTATTCGGCGGGATGGTCGATGATGTCGCCGGCGGTATTCACCAGCTCCATGATCTCCTGCTCGGAGAGCTCCAGAATGTCGATCAGGCTTTTCATATCAGTTTGTTCCTCCTTTTGTGATCCAGCTTTCGTCGGCGGGGTCGTCG
>ERZ1504796.61-NODE-61-length-16740-cov-3.738807_pt1 | contig 16740 bp, 6 predicted proteins | sample MGYA00571812_ERZ1504796 | MGnify/ENA primary metagenome ERZ1504796 (study PRJEB39906, sample SAMEA3182075) | gut metagenome | biome: human; feature: gut; material: Stool; isolation source: human stools | place: Canada | collected 2012-03-14 ... | reverse complement strand
GTGAGCGAGTGGCCGCGGTCAAAATTTCCAGCGTCCGCCGTAAGGCAGCGTGGAAATTTTGGGCACCGCAACAGGATCATCGGCCCCTACGGAGTTGGTTGTAGGGGGTGGGTGACTCTGCTCGTCCGGGCGGTGTGCGGGGCATCCGGCGGGAATCATAGGGACGGCTGCGGATTTTTTTGGTATTTATAGATAAATTCGCAGAATTTCCTGTTGCGTTTTGGGGCGTTTTCGTGTAAAATAGGGGTACAATCAAGATTGGTAGCTGTAAGGAAGTGCTTTGCGCACGGGCTGCAACTATCACTCGGCGCTGTGCTTGAGTGTTTCAGATCCTCTCAGGAGGGTTTGGAACATTTTTCGTTATAGGCGGCAGTGTCGAATATAGGGAGAAAGGTCTTGACTCAAATCCGTAACAGCGAGAAAACAGCAAGGAGGAAAAAAGAATGTATTTAGTCACCAACGGCAGACTCATCACCCGTGACCCCGACGGCAAGGGGTACTATGAGCACGGTGCTGTGGCCTACGAGGGCAGCCAAATCGTAGAGGTAGGCGAGGAAAGTGCCCTGCGGGCCAAGTACGCGGATGCGGAGATCATCGACGCCAAGGGCGGCGTCATCATGCCCGCCCTCATCAACGCCCACACCCACATCTACTCCGCTTTGGCCAGGGGCCTGTCCATTGTGGGCAACAACCCCACCAATTTCTACGAGGTGCTGGACGGAACCTGGTGGGCCATCGACCGCCACCTGATGATGGATGGCACCCGCGCCAGCGCCACCGCCCTCTACATGGATTCCATCAAGCAGGGCGTCACCACCATCTTTGACCACCACGCTTCTTACGGTGAGATCCCCGGCACCCTGCACACCATTGCCGAGGAGAGTAAGCGTCTGGGCCTGCGCTCCTGCCTGTGCTATGAGGTCTCCGACCGGGACGGCGAGGAGAAGTGCCTCCAGGCCATTCAGGAGAACGCCGACTTCATCAGCGAGTGCGAGAAGAACAAGGACCCCATGCTGGCCGCTATGTTCGGCGGGCACGCCCTGTTCACCATCTCCGACAAGACCTTTGACCGCATGGTGGAGGCCAACAATGGCCGTACCGGCTACCACATCCATGTGTCCGAGGGCATGAACGATGTGTATGACTCCCTGCAGAACTATGGCCGCCGCCCCGTGCAGCGCCTGCAGGACCATGGCATTCTGGGGGAAAAGACCATCCTGGGCCACTGCATCCATGTGAACACCGCCGAAATGGAGATCATCAAGGAGACCGGCACCATGGTGGTGAACAATCCCGAGAGCAATATGGGCAACGCCATCGGCATCTGCCCGGTTTTGCAGCTGCACAAGCGGGGCATTCTCCTGGGCATGGGCACCGACGCCTATACCAACGACATGCTGGAGTCCCTGAAGGTGGCCCTGTGCTCCCAGCGCAGCCAGAACTGCCTGCCCAATGTGGGCTGGTGCGAGGTCACGGATATGCTGTTCAAAAACAACGCCAAGATCGGCGAGAAGTACTTCCCCGCCACCCTGGGCGTGCTGAAGGCCGGCGCCGCCGCCGACATCATCGTGATGGATTACAAGCCCTTCACCCCCTTCTCCGATGAGAACATCGACGGCCACATGATCTTCGGCATGACCGGCCGCCAGTGCCAGACCACCATCGCAAACGGCAAGGTCCTTATGCAGGATCGCGTGCTGGTGGGTATCGACGAGGAGGCCGAGAATGCTCACATCCTGGAGGCCGCCAAGAAGCTTTGGGGAGATTTGAATCACCGGGTGTATTGATCCCTTGGAGGAGCTGCCGAAGCGGAGGCATCCACGGCTTAAGGCGTTTGATTATACCCAGGGTTGGTATTTTGTGACGGTATGCACCGCAGGGAAACGGAAAATTCTTTGCGATGTCGTAGGGCGGGGTGCCCTCACCCCGCCGCAGGTAAGACTTTCCCTGGTTGGTCGCGTGGTTGAAAAACACATTCTCCGCACAAATACGCTTTACCCGACCGCCACAATTGATAAATATGTCATTATGCCGAATCATGTTCATCTCATAATTGCCATCCATTCACCGGACGGCGGGGTGAGGGCACCCCGCCCTACGCACCTATCATCGGTAGTCCGTTCCATCAAGGCAATGGTCACGCGTGAAATCGGTCATACTATTTGGCAAACATCTTTCTACGACCATGTGATCCGCAGCGAGGCGGATTATCTCCGCATTTGGCAATATATGGATGAAAACCCCGTCCGGTGGACGGAGGACGAGTATTATTTTGAATAAATATAGGAGGAAGCCCTATGTCTGAAAAAATGTATCCCATTCCTTTTAAGTCTCTTATGAACTGGGTGGTCACCGAGTACGCCATGAGCGGCGAGATCTTCGGCGTACACAAGGCCTACAAGGCCAGCGGCAAGAGCCTGCCCATTTTCGGCGAGCGCATCGAGACCCCCTTCGGGCCCGCCGCCGGTCCCAACAGCCAGTTGGCTCAGAACATTATCGCCGCCTACTTCGCCGGGGCCCGCTTCTTTGAGGTCAAGACCGTGCAGAAGATGGACGGCGCCGACCTGGCCGCCTGTGTGCCCAGGCCCTGCATCCTGGCAAACGATGAGGGCTACAACCAGGAGTGGTCCACGGAGCTGACCGTGCCCCAGGCCATGGACGAATACATTAAGGCCTGGTGCGCGCTGAAGGTCCTCAGCAAGGTCTACGGCCTGGGCGACCCCAACGGGTTCGTATTCAATATGTCCGTGGGCTATGACCTGGAGGGCATCAAGGGCGAGAAGGTGGACACCTACCTCAACGGCATGATGGACGCCACCAAGACCGCCATTTTCGGTGAGTGCAAGGCAGTGCTCAAGGAGCTGTTCCCCCAGGAGAGCGACTACATTGACGCCATCTCCCCCTGCGTTTCCCGCAGCGTCACCGTGTCCACCCTCCACGGCTGCCCCCCGGATGAGATCGAGCGCATCGCCTCCTACCTCATTTCCGAAAAGCATCTGCACACCTTTGTGAAGTGCAACCCCACCATCCTGGGCTATGAGACCGCCCGGACCATTCTGGACGGCATGGGCTATGACTATATCGTGTTTGACGACCACCACTTCCGGGAGGACCTCCAGTGGGCGGACGCCGTGCCTATGTTTGAGCGCCTGCAGGCCCTGGCCGACAAGTGCGGCCTGGAATTCGGGCTGAAGCTCTCCAACACCTTCCCCGTGGACACCACCCGGGGTGAGCTGCCCAACGACGAAATGTATATGTCCGGCCGGTCCCTCTTCCCCCTGACCATTGAGATGTGCCACCGGATCTCCCGCCAGTTCAAGGGTAAGATGCGCATTTCCTTCGCAGGCGGCGCAGAATACTTCAACTGCGACAAGCTCTTTGCCGCCGGTATCTGGCCCATCACCGTGGCCACCACCATCCTCAAGCCCGGCGGATACAACCGCCTGCTGCAGATGGTGGAAAAGGTGGAGCCCATGCCCTACAAGGCCTTTGACGGCACCTGCACCGAGGCCATCTGCGCCCTGTCCGCCGCTTCTCACACGGACTATCACCATGTCAAGCCCATCAAGCCCCTGCCCAAGCGCAAGAGTGAGAAGAATGTGCCCTGGATCGACTGCTTCACTGCCCCCTGTAAGGGCGGCTGCCCCATCGAGCAGGACATTCCCGAGTATGTGGAGCTGTGCCGCAAGGAGCTGTACGGTCCGGCCCTGAAGCTTATCACCGAGAAGAATCCCCTGCCCTTCCTCACGGGCACCATCTGCGCGCACCGCTGCCAGAATAAGTGTACCCGCAACTTCTACGAGGAGTCCGTGCAGATCCGCGACACCAAGCTGGTGGCGGCCTACCACGGCTACGAGGCCCTTATGGCCTCCATCCAGAAGCCCGCTAAGGTTTCCGGCAAGAAGGCCGCCATCATCGGCGGCGGCCCCACCGGCATTGCCGCGGCCTATTTCCTGGGCCGGGCCGGTATCGAGACCACCATCTTCGAGCGCGAGGCTTGCCTCGGCGGCGTGCCCCGGCATGTGATCCCCTCCTTCCGCATCGCCAACGAGACCATCGAGAAGGACATCGCCCTGATGCAGAAGTACGATGTGGAGGTCAAGTGCGGCGCCCCCGCTCCCTCTGTGGAGGAGCTGAAGAAGCTGGGCTACACCCACATTCTCTTCGCCGTTGGCGCCTGGAAGCCCGGCAAGCTGGACATCCCCGGCGATGTGGCCGGTGCCATCCAGTGGATGAAGGGCGTGAAGGCCGGAAACATCGCCGTAGGCGGCAATGTGGTGGTAGTAGGCGGCGGCAACACCGCCATGGACGCAGCCCGTCTTGCCAAGCGCAGCGGCGCTAAGAATGTGACCCTGGTGTATCGCCGCACCAAGAAGTATATGCCCGCCGACGAGCATGAGCTGGCTCTGGCTCTTCAGGACGGCGTGGCCTTTGCCGAGCTGGCCGCCCCCGTGGCCCAGGCGGACGGCGTGCTCAAGTGTGAGCAGATGAAGCTGGGCGAGGCCGACGCCTCCGGCCGCCGCAGCCCCGTGGGCACCGGCGAGTTCTTCACCGTGCCCTGCGACCTGGTCATCTCCGCCGTGGGCGAGCAGGTGGACGACGCTCTCATGAGCGCCAACGGCATCGAGCTGGACAAGAAGGGCCGTCCCGCCTTTAAGACCAATGTGGAGGGCGTGTACGCCGCCGGTGACGCCACCCGGGGTCCCGCTACCGTGGTGGAGGGCATTGCCGACGCCGCCCGGTTTGCAGAGGAGGTCATCGGCGCGGCTCACACCTATGAGATCCCCGCTGCGGCCTATATCACCAAGGCCGACGCCACCGCTAAGAAGGGCACCCTGCTCATGAGCAAGGACGCCTGCTGCGAGGGCAAGCGCTGCCTGCAGTGCAGCACCGTCTGCGAAAACTGCGTGGACTCCTGCCCCAACCGGGCCAATGTGGCCATTGCCATGGCCGACGGCAGCCACCAGATCATCCATGTGGACAAGATGTGCAACGAGTGCGGCAACTGCACCCAGTTCTGCCCCTACGCCTCCGAGCCCTGCCACGACAAGTTCACCCTGTTCCAGACCGCAGAGGACATGGTGGACTCCAAGAACGCCGGTGTGCTGTTCCTGGGCGGCGATATGGTTCGTGTGCGCACCTTCGGTGAGCCTAAGGACTACGACTTGAGCCGTGACAATGACCTGCCCGCCGACCTGGAGAAGCTGATCGTCACCATTCGTGACAAATACAGCTATCTGTTTGGCTGAGCCGAAGCGCTTTTCCCTCGAAACTTATAAAGAACCGCCCTGTCCCCGAAATAAGGGACAGGGCGGTTTTGCTATGGGTTATTGGCCCTTGCGGGCGGCATTATCAGCCGTTCTCGCGCTTTTTGCGGCTGACTACCACCAGGGTGCCCAGGCCGCACAGGGCTGCCAGGGAAACCCACAGGGTCAGGCCGGTGGTGTCACCGGTGGGCACCACGGCGGGTGCAGCGGTGACAGTGAACACAGTCTCAGCCGTGCCGGAGACGGAGGTCACACCCAGGGTGTGCTGACCCACGGACAGGGTGCTCAGGTAGTCGGCCTTCAGCGTCACCAGAATACTTCCTTCCCGGAGGGTGTACTGGTTTTTGTCCAGCACCTTGCCGTCCACGCTGACGGAGAGGAAGTCCTCGAAGGAGGCATCGGAGCGGAAAGTCAGATCGGTATTGCCGCCGGTCTGGTGCTTGCCGTTGGCGCCCTCCACGATGGTGGGAGCCAGCTTCGCCACAGGCTCGGTGCGCAGTACCAGGCCGCAGACGGTGCAGGTGAAGGTCTTTTCACCCTCCACAGCAGCGGTGGGTTCCTTGGTGATCTTGCCCTCGTCGGAGATGTGCTTCTCAGCGGTGGAGCTCACATCGCAGCCATCGCGCTTGCAGGTCTGCCAGTGGCCGGTTTCATCGTGCAGATAGGGCTGGCCTGCAAAGTCGTGGCCCAGGGCGGTGCCTGCGGCGGTGAAGGTCTCGCTGCCGTTTTCGGCGCAGCGCTCACAGCTCTTATAGTACACAGCGTCCTCGGTGCAGGTGGCGGCGCTCTTCAGGTGGGCGGCGCCGATGTCCTCCTTGGTGTAGCTGTGGCCCAAAGCGGTATCCGCAGCGATGAAGGTCTCGGTGCCGTTCTTGCCGCAGCGCTCGCAGCTCTTATAGTACACAGCGTCCTCGGTGCAGGTGGCGGCGCTCTTCAGGTGATCGGCGCCGGTATCCTCCTTGGTATAGCTGTGGCCCAAGGGGTTGCCATCGGTGAAGGTCTTGTCCGCGCTGGGCATGTCGCAGCGAGAGCAGTCGTAGTAGTACACGGCGGCCTCGGTGCAGGTGGCGCCGGTCTTCAGGTGGGCATCATCCACCAGCTTCTCGGTGAAGTCGTGGCCCAGGGGACCACCATAGGAATAGGTGTCCGCGGTGCTGTGGGTATCGCAGCGGGAGCAGTCGTAGTAGTACACGGCGGCCTCGGTGCAGGTGGCGCCACTCTTCAGGTGAGCGTCATCCACCAGCTTCTCGGTGAAGTTGTGGCCCAGGGGATCACCATAGGAATAGGTATCCGCGGTGCTGTGGGTATCGCAGCGGGAGCAGTCGTAGTAGTACACGGCAGACTCGGTGCAGGTAGCGGCACTCTTCAGGTGGGCATCATCCACCAGCTTCTCGGTGAAGTCGTGGTCCAGGGCGGACTTCAGGAAGCGATCGTTGGTGTCGTAAGCCTTAGAGGTATCCATGTCGCCGTTCTTGTCGGCAAAATACTTGCCGCAGTCGGTGCAGTGCCAGTAGGCATCGTTGCCGGGCTGGGTGCAGGTGGGTGCCTTGGCTTCCGTCTTTTGGGCCAGAAGATGGTTATTGGGGTCCTTATCCGCCAGCTTGTAGCCGCAAACCTGGCACTTGGACTCGGCTACGCAGGTGGCTTCATTGGCGGAATGGGCCTGGTGGGCTGTCTCCTGGGTGCAGCTGTCGTGCTTGCAGATCTGCCAGTGCTCGGTGGTGCTGGTCTTATAGGGCTGGCCGGAGAAGTCGTGGCCCAGAGCGTTCAGCAGGAAGCTGGCATTACTGTTGTAAGCGACGGTGGAATCCAGCTTGCCGTCCTTGTCGGCATAGTAGTTGCCGCAGTCGGCGCAGTACCAATAGGCATCGTTGCCGCCCGCCTCGCAGGTGGGAGCCACAGCGGCCGTCTTGGTGGCGCTTCTATGGGTCAGTGCAGCGATGGCAAAGTGCGTGGCATCGTCATAGAGGTTCTTGTCGCCGTCCTTGAAATACTTCTGGCAGGCGGCGCAATAGCTATAAGCCTGGTTTCCCTTGCTGCCGCAGGTGGGAGCGGTGGCAGCGGTGGAGGTAACCTTGGCTGCGGGATGGTTGTGGGTATCGAACTTGCCGTACTGGCTCTTACAGACGGTACACATAGCCTTGTTGGTGCAGGTGGCGAGGGTGTCGGTCGTGTGATTTTCCCTCTTCTCGGCAGAGCAGCCGGGCACGGTGCAGGTGCGCCAGTGCTGGGTGTCGTTATGCTGCCAATCGCCCCAAACATGATCGGTGGGGTGCTGGATGGTGAAGGTCCAGGTGGCTGCCGTGAGGCCATCGGTGGGAACGAAGTTACCGTCGCCGGTGATGACCAGGTACACCCGGTAGGTGCCGGGATCGGTGGGGCTTGCCACCACCTGGTCGCCCTGCTTATACACCAGGGAGGTCTTGCAGCCGCCCAGGGTCAGAGGAGCCTTCAGGCTAATGGTGGCGGCCTTGGCATTGCCGTTCCAAATCAGGTTTTCGGGGGCAGCAAAGGTGAAGTCCTCCGCCCGGGCCGCTATCTTGGAGATGGTCCAGGAGATGGTGTTGTCGGTGACAGTGCTGCTCCACTGGTACCTATCCGTATTCAGGTTCACCGTGGCGGTGTAGGTACCGGCGTTGATGGCTTTGGTGTCGCCGCTGACGGTGTAACCCTCGCCGGGGACCAAGAGGGTGTGCTCGTTGCCGTCATAGGTATAAGTCAGGGTGGGTGCAGGGAAGCTGATCGCCTTGAGATACTTAGGTACGGTCACGGCGGCGGCATCGGAGGTGTAGGAAATATCCGTTGCCTTGATGCGGACATAGTAGGTGCCATAGCCGCCCACGGTGGTGGTGCCGTCGGTGCAGTCGGCCCAGGTCTTGCCGTCAGCGGACCACTCCATGGTGGCCTTGGTGCCGCTGATCTTGCCGTCCTCGGCCTCCCAGGTGCTGGGAGCCACGCCCTGAAGGCCGCCGGGAGCGGCGGGGGTGGTCTTAGCGGTGGCGGCGGGGAGGGTCAGGGTCACATCCTCCGCCGTGGGGGTGCCGGAGACGGTGATCTGGGTGAGGCTGTTACGGGTGACGGTGATGCCGTCCTTGGACAGATCGGCCGCGTAGTCCTCGGGGAAGTAGCAGCCGTCTGCGGCGGTGATGGTCACATCCGCAATGGGATGGTTCTTCAGAACCGTCTGCTTCAGGTCGCCGGAGGGGGTCATGTTCTCGCCCGGGGTGACAGTGACGGTGCTGGACTCGGCGATGATGTAAAGCTGATTCTTGTCGGTATCCAGCTTCACCTCATAGCCCTCATCGCTGGTGAAATAGTCCTTGTTGGTCGCGTCGCCGGTGATATAGACGGGTGCGATGGTGCCGCCGTCCTTCAGGGGCTTTACCTCGGTGGTGACACCGATGGAGGAGCCTGCGGTGAGGCCGGTGACAGTGGGGAGGGTGAGTCCCTGCGTCCGTTCAGTGAGATAGAGGTTGTTGACCACTCCTTCGGCGCTGTTGCCGGTAATATTCATCTTGCCGGACAGCTCAAAGACCCAGCCGTTGCCGTTGCTGCTTTTGGGAATGATAGAGGCATTCACACCGCCGCCGCCCCATTTTTCCAGCTTGGTAGCCGTATTGCCGGTGATGGTGGTGTCGCTGATCTTCACGGGGCCGGAGGTGCTGATGCCGCCGCCGCAGGCAGCGGTGTTATTTTGAATGGTGGCATTCTGGATGACCGCAGGGATATAGGGGTCACTCGCGGTCCCATTGCCCTTGGCTCCGGAAATATACACGCCGCCGCCCAGGCTATCCCCGCCGTTATTGCCGGTAATGGTGGCACCGTCAATGGTGAGGGCGCTATTGTATGCGTGGATGCCGCCGCCGCCATGCGCCGCGGTGTTGTCGGTGATGTTGGCTTTGCCAATGGTGAGGGTACCGCCGTTCGCGTAGATGCCGCCGCCCTCAACCGCAGAGCTGCTGGTGATGGTGCCGCCGTTGATGATGACGGTAGCGCCATCGTTGTACACAGCGCCGCCGTGGCCGGCCCACCCGCGGGAACCATTATCTTTTTCGGTTTCAGCGGCTTTGCCGGTGACGGTGCCGCCATTCATGGTGAAGATGCCATGCTCGACATACACGGCGCCGCCGCTGCCTTTGAGGGCCTTGCCGCTGAGGGAACCGGCGTTCATGATGAAGGTGCCGCTATACATATACACCACGCCGCCGTGGCCGTTTGTGGAGCGGGCACTGATGGAGCCGCCGTTCATGACGAACTTGCCGCCCTTCATCCACACGCCGCCGCCATTAAGAATAGTGTAGCTACTGTCATTTTGATAATCATAGCCGGTGAGCTTGCCGTTCCACAGGGTGAAGGTGGAGCCAGAGGTCACATACACATCCCGGGCGTACCAGCCGCTGCCGCTGATCCTGCCGGGCTTGCTCTCGTTGCAGTCAGTGACGGCGACCTTATTGCTGTCATCCACATCGATGATCGCGTTTTTCCCGGCAGTGCTGCTGATGCCCAGGCCATTGAGGCAGAGGTTGATGTCCTTGGTGGGGGCCCAGGCTTCGGAATATCCCCGCAGCAGGTAATAGTTGCCCGCAGGCAGGTCCTTCAGCTCGGTAACGCCGATCCAGTTAAGCTCTTCGTGGGTGTGGGTGCTGTCGGCGGTGTTTTCCCCGGTGCCGCAGACGCAGTGGGTGTGGCCCTTACCGTTGTGCCACAGCTCCAGGCCGGTATTCCCCGAGGTCAGCAGGGGGCCGGAGGTGCTGGTGGTAGGCCGCAGGACAAAGCTGCTGTCGTCCACGAAGAAGCCCCTGGTGCTGGTGTTGCCCGAAACCACCAGGGAGGGAATATCCCAGGCGCTGAGGCCGATTTTGCTGGCGCCGGCATTGAAGCCGCTGTCCGTGGTGATGGTGCAGCGGGAGCCTATGGAGCCTACCATAACATTGCACTCAACAACGGTCGTCATGTCCTGATAGTAGGCATTATAGGGAATCCGGGACTTGTTGTTCTTCACCACGACCGTGCCGGTGAAAACGGGGGCGTTGGCGCTGTTCACAGCGATGCCGCCGCCGTGCCACTGGGATTCGTTATCCTCAACGGTGGTATTCTTGATGGTGGCCGTGCCCTTGCCGTAGAGGTAGATGCCGCCGCCGTCGCCGTGAGAGAGGTTTTTGGTGACGGTGCAGTCTTCAATGAGGGTAGTGCCCGGGCAGCCGCTGTTGATGGCGCAGCCCCGGCTGTCTTCGTAGTTTACATTGCTGTAGGTATTGGCATTGCCCGTGAAGGTGCATTTCTTCACCGTGAAGCTGCCCGTGGTTGCGCCTTCGGCCGTGAACCAGAGGGTGGGGACACCCATGGTGTTATTCGTAAAGGTGCTGTCTGTTACCGTGACCTTGCTGCCGGTGGAGGCCACCAGGAAGCCGCTCTCGTTATTGTAGTATTCGCAGCCGCTGATGTTGACGGTGGCGCCGGTAGCCGAGATAAAGGTGCTGCCGGTTTTCTCCTTCACGGTCACATTGGTCAGGTTGAGAGTACTGCCGGAGGTAGTTTCGATGTTATTGCCGCCGAAGTTGTAGGAATAGCCGGTGATGTAGCCGGGGGTTGCGGTATCATGCTTGCAGTCGGTGATGTTCAGAGTGCCGCTGTTTTTGAAATAGATAGGCTCACTCTTGTGGCCGTTGAGGCAGACATTTACGGTGTTATTCGCGCCCACGGTCACAGTGCCGGACATCTTGGAATCCTGCAGCAGGTAATAGCCGCCGGTGGCATTGCTGGGAATGTCGGCCAGCGAATAGACGGGGGTATAGGTAATGCCATCGTGGGTGTGAGCCGGTATCCTGGCCAGCACATCTTCGCCGTCGCCGTCACGGACCAGGGTGATCTTTTCCGCCTCGAAGGCGAAGCGGCTGTCGCCGTTACGAATATCCTTGCCGGTGTTGGCGATGACCGCGGTACCCTCTGCCTTCTGAATGCGCGCCAGGGGCAGGGAGAGGGTGATGCTGCTGCCGTCCGCCGGAGCCGCCGGAGCTATGAGCTTCTTCGCGCCGGGGAGATAGAGGTTGTGCCCAGTGGTTTTTTCGGAGGTGTTATTCCGGACGATGATGGTGCCGGTGCCCAGGTTCACGGTACCCTTGGTGTCCAGATAGAGGCCGCCGCCCTCATACACAGCAGTGTTGTCCTCGATGGAGCCGCCGCCCAGGTTCAGGGTGCCGCCTACGAACACGCCGCCGCCGCGGACGCTCTTCGCAGTGTTGGTATACTGCTCCTTCATGGTGTTGGACTTGATGGAGGCGTTGTCGTTCATGGTGAAGGTGCCGCCGCTGGCCACATAGACGCCGCCGCCCTGGGCGTTGCTGTCGGCGTAACCGCTGTGGGCCAGGTTACCGCTTATGACGGTGTCGCCGGACATGGTGAACTTGCCGGAAGCGCCCACATAGACGCCACCGCCCAGGTGTTCAACAGCGTTATACTCCTGCTTGGCGATGTTGTTCGAGATCTTGGCATCGCCGGACATGGTGAAGGCGCCGTTGTACACGGCCACGCCGCCGCCGTTGCGGGTGGCGGTGTTACCGGAAATTTCGCCGCCGGTCATGGTGAATTTGCCGCCAGCGCCGATATACACAGCGCCGCCGTTGCTGAGCGACTTGCTCGTACCGGCGGTATTATTCTTGATAACGCCGCCATACATATAGAACTTACCGCCGTTTACATTCACGGCGCCGCCATTGTAGGCAACAGCCCAGGTCGCTTTTTTATTGCTGGAGTAGTTGCCGGAGATCTCACCGTCATAGAGGTTAAAGACACCGGTGGAGTTTACCAGCACGCCGCCGGTGTAGGGCTTGGTGCTGGTGGGCTGCAGTGCATCGCCCTGGTTATCCTTGATGGAGCCGCTATACATATTAAATGTACCGTTGACCTCCACAGCGCCTGCCAGGAGATCGTTCTGATACGCGTCCAAGCTCAGGTCGCAGATGCTGCCGTTATAGAGGTTGAAGGTAGCTCTGGCGCCGATGACAACGCCGCTGCCATCGTCGACACTGTCCCAGGCGTTAATGTTGCCGGTGACCTTGCCGGTGCTGCCGCAGTCGGTGAGGTTAAATGTGATATAGGTGTCTTCCAATTCGATGGCTGCCGTTTTCCACGCCGCATGGATGGCGTGGCCGTTGAGGCACAGGGTCCCGCCGTTGGGCTTCCAGGTTTTGGTGAGGGTCACATCATTCAGCAGGTAGTAGCTGCCGCTATCTTTGATCAGGTCCAGGCTGCTGACGCCCTTGCAGGTGATCTTCCGATGGCCGGTGCCGGTCTCTTGGCAGTCGGTACGGCCGCAGATGCAGTGGGTGTGGTCATTCTTGCCCACGAGCTCAAGCCCGCCATTGGTGGCCTTGAGCTTGGTGTCGGTGCGGTCGGCGGTGAAATAGCCGGTTTCGCTGTCGTCGGCATAGCCGGTGACCAGGGTGGAGGGGATGTTTGCGCCGGAAATGCCGACCTGGCTGCCCTCTTGCAGACCGGAGCCGCTGACGGTCTTACCGGCGGCCAGGTACACATTGTTGGAGCTGCCCTTGCCGGTGTTGCCGGTGATGGTGGTGACACCGCTGACGGTGAAGGTGGTGCCGGCAAAGTACACGCCGCCGCCCAGCTTCTCAGAGGTGTTGCCGGTGATGGTGGTGCCGCTGAGGTTCAGGACGATATCGCCGGAGTATTTGCTGGTCTCGCCATAGATGGCGCCGCCGTTACCGGTGGCGGTGTTGCCGGAGATAGTGCTGCCCTGAATGTCCATGGTCACCCGGCCATAGGCGTAGATAGCACCGCCCGTAGCGCGGCCGTAGGTGTCAGCGACAGAGCAGCCGGAGATGGTGGCGCCCTTCATAGTGAAGGTGGCGGCATCCTTGTCCCAGGACCCCTGAGGCTCACGGTAGATATAAATAGCACCACCCTTGGAGGTGTTAGCGCAGTCTTTAATAGCGCTGCCCTGCTCCATGACCACACTGCCCAGTACCAAGCTGATGGCACTGCCGCCGTTGATGGCAGAACAGTTTTGGATGGTGGCATCCCGGCCCAAGGTCAGCTTGGCATTCGTGCTGGACACGCGGAAAAATCCGTTTTTTGCCTGTCCGGCCTCTTTGTTGCCGTCCAGAATAATGTTCCGGAAGGTCAGATCGGCGCCGTAGTCCAATTTAAATCTGTAATCCGTATTGTCAGATGCGGGCGTAAATGACTCGGAGCGCTTCAGGGTGAAGACGCTGCCCTCCTGACTGCGGATGGTGATGCCGGCGGCGACCGTCAGTCTTTCCGTCAGCTCAATGTCCTGCGTCACGACGATGTCGGTGGCCTCGCCGGAAACTGCTTGCTTCAGCGCCTCAAAGGTGCCGACTTCCGTCGCGCCGTCCGCTGCCCACACCGTGGCCGGGACCAGGCTGAGGGCCAGGACCAGGGCCATGAGTAGGCTTCCTATGCGTTTTTTCATCTTTCTTCCTCCTTGGGATGGGTTTCACCCAATTTATTTTCTTGCAAATTTTGACATTTCATTTATAATGGAGTATAGACCGTACACCGGTGTACGATGCAAGTCTTTTTTTGAAAAAAGCTGTAAAATTATTGAAAGCGAACGGAGAAACCATGAGAAACAACAATCCGCATTTACTGTCGATAGGCGAGGTGGCAAAATCTCTGCACATCCCCCGCCGCATCCTGCTCAACTACGAGGACAAGGGGCTGGTACACCCCGATGTGAAGGAGGGCAAGGGCGGCAACCGCTACTATACCACCGACACCGTGACCCGCATCCGGGCCATCCGCCGCCTGCAGTCCCTGGGCATCTCCCTGGACGAAATAAAGCTCTACTTTGAGGACAAGGCCGACCTGCGGGAATTTATCGGGCGGCTGGAGAATATGCGGGACGAGCTGGACCTGTGCATCGAAAAACTCCGCCTGCGGGTCAGCGAAAGCGAGGAGGATGTCATCGAAGTGCGGGAGATCCCGGCCCAGACGGTGTATATCCGCCGCTGCAGCACCCCTACGGTGGCCCATCGAATGGAGATTTTCCGGCAGGTGATCCCGGAGGCTATGCGCCTGTACGGAAGCGACAGCTCCAAGCGGATGTTCCTGCTGGCCTACCCTCTGGAGGACACCGACGACACCCGCTTCTGCGTGGCGGTGCCCCAGGGCAGCCGCGGAGACGGCGTGGAGCAGTGGGAAAAGGAACGGGCGGTGAGCGTGTTTTTCCATGGGGATTACACTGATATCCCCCGAATACGGGAAAAGCTGCTGGACTATGCCCGGCAGCACGGGCTGCGGCCTAAGGGGACCTGCCGCCATATCTATCTGGAGGGCCCGGCCCACCACTCGGATGCGAATAAATTTATCACACAGGTGGCCATACCTATTGAGTAACGGTGAGAAGTGTGGTATAGTATTTTGAATTGGTTTTACGCAAGGAGGATATTGTATGATCCAGTGCTTTGATAAGGGCGTTTTCCTGGAAAACGGCCAACTGACGGAAACAGCCCCCGTGCCCGCCGCCCGAGCCCGGGAGAACACCATGGCCTGGCAGATCCTGCAGGCCCACAATGTAAGCGGCGATCCGGAGCGGCTGCAGGTGCGCTTTGACGCCATGGTGTCCCACGACATCACCTATGTGGGCATCATCCAGCAGGCGAGAGCCTCCGGCATGAAGGAATTTCCCCTCCCCTACGCCCTGACCAACTGCCACAACAGTCTGTGTGCCGTGGGCGGTACCATCAACGAGGACGACCATATGTTCGGCCTGTCCGCCGCCAAGAAGTACGGCGGCATCTATGTGCCCGCCAATCAGAGCGTCATCCACTCCTACGCCCGGGAGGAGCTGGCCGGGTGCGGCAAGATGATCCTGGGCTCCGACTCCCACACCCGCTACGGCGCCCTGGGCACCATGGCCGTGGGCGAGGGCGGCCCGGAGCTTGCCAAGCAGCTGCTGAAAAACACCTGGGATGTACCCATGCCCAAAGTGGTGCTGGTGTATCTCACCGGAACGCCCAAAAAGGGCGTGGGCCCCCACGATGTGGCCATCGCCCTGGTGAAGGCCACCTTTGAGACAGGGTTTGTGAATAACTGCGTGCTGGAGTTCTGCGGCCCGGGCATCCGGGACCTGCCCATTGACTACCGCAACGGCATTGATGTGATGACCACCGAGACCACCTGCCTCTCCTCCATCTGGGAGACGGACCAGGTGACGGAGGGCTTCTTCCGTACCCATGGCCGCCCCGAGGACTATAAGTCCCTGCACCCGGGCGAGGTTGCCTGGTATGACAAGTACATTACCATTGAGCTGGACAAGGTGGAGCCTATGATCGCTCTGCCCTTCCACCCCTCCAATGCCTACACCATCAAGGAATTTTTGGCAAACGCCGAGGAGATCCTCAAGGGCGTGGAGGCCGATGCCCGGCGGCGCTTCCCCAAGGCGGACCCCCAGCTGACGGACAAAATTCACGACGGCGGCGTATGGGCCGACCAGGGCGTCATCGCCGGGTGTGCCGGGGGCCTGTTTGACAATATCGCAGAGGCGGCGGACATCCTCCGGGGCAAATTTACCGGGTCCGGAGCCTTCAGCTTCGATGTGTACCCCACCTCGGTGCCGGTTTCCCTGGAGCTGATGAAGCTGGGTGCCACGGCGGATCTGCTGGAGTCCGGGGCCATTATCAAGCCCAGCTTCTGCGGCCCCTGCTTCGGTGCGGGAGATGTACCCGCCAACAACGGCCTTAGTCTGCGCCACACCACCCGGAACTTCCCCAACCGGGAGGGCAGCAAGCCCGGCGAGGGACAGTTTGCCGGCGTGTGCCTGATGGATGCCCGGTCTATTGCCGCCACCGCCGCAAACGGCGGACGCATCACCCCGGCCACAGACCTGGACTACACCCCCGTACACCACGAATATCATTTTGATGATACCGTGTATAAAAACCGCGTATACTACGGCTTCGGCAAGGCGGACCCCTCTGTGGAGCTGCAAATGGGCCCCAATATCACCGACTGGCCCAAGATGTACCAGCTGAGCGAGAATTTGCTGGTGGAGCTGGCGGCGGTGATCCACGACCCGGTGACCACCACCGACGAGCTGATCCCCTCCGGAGAGACCTCGTCTTACCGCAGCAATCCCCTGCGCCTGGCTGAGTTCACCCTCAGCCGCCGGGTGCCGGAGTATGTGGATAGGTCCAAGGCTGTGGCCCGGCAGGAAACGGCCCGGCGGGAGGGGACCTTGAGCGAGCATCTGCGCCAGGTGCTTTCTCAGGTAGGCAATGCCGACCGGCTGGCGGAGAGCACCCAGTTCGGCTCCTGCGTCTTTGCCAATAAGCCCGGCGACGGCTCTGCCCGGGAGCAAGCCGCCTCCTGCCAGAAGGTGCTGGGGGGCTTTGCCAATATCTGCTATCAGTTCGCCACCAAGCGCTACCGCAGCAACTGCATCAACTGGGGCATCCTGCCCTTCACGCTGGACGAGGGCACGCCCTTCGAC
>ERZ1504796.57-NODE-57-length-17001-cov-3.319072_pt1 | contig 17001 bp, 9 predicted proteins | sample MGYA00571812_ERZ1504796 | MGnify/ENA primary metagenome ERZ1504796 (study PRJEB39906, sample SAMEA3182075) | gut metagenome | biome: human; feature: gut; material: Stool; isolation source: human stools | place: Canada | collected 2012-03-14 ... | reverse complement strand
TCAGCTCGCGCAACAAATCCAGACCGCTTCCTCCCGGCAGCATAATGTCCAATAAGATACAATCATACGAATAGGCTGCCAATTTGTCCGAAGCCTCGGCGTATGTACTGGCCGTTTCCACGACATATTGCTCTTTGCGAAGTGCACGTGCCAGCAACTCACGCAATGAGGATTCGTCCTCCACGATCAATAATTTCATAACGACAAGTCATTTTAATACCACAAACAAAAATACCGATTTTGTAAAGAAATTGAAATGAACTCGAATATAATAAATTATATTACGGGAAGTTTTTCATTAGGCGTCTGCATATACTGATCTATAAAACTCCATAACTTATTTGCTATGTTTATAGTTATGCAACTTGCTAACAGACAAAACATTATCCGAAAATGGGGGAACGGACAGCCGTACGGACAGGTTCCGCCTTTCGTCTTCCGAAGAAAAGAAAATACATTCGCAAAAAGCAGAGGCAATACCTGCCGTTGCATGCCGTGAAGCGTACGATAGCCTGTACACGATCGAGGGGAGGGGTGATGCCCACATTTCAAAATGACCCGAACCCGGTCTTCCGAAATACTCATAACCCAGCCACAGAACTACATCGAGCTCCGTAGTGGAAGTCCATAAAAACGCTTCACCCGCGCTGATTTTTCAGTGCGGGTGAAGCGGGGCGACCGCCCGTAAAATCGTTCCGGGCAACTTGTCGGCAAACTATCGGCTCTCCTGCCGGAAAGCCGATGGAGAGATCCCAGTATGTTTCTTGAAATAACGCCCCAAATAAGACTGATCCGGGAAATGCATTTTGTAAGCGATCTCCTGAATCGGCAGGGTAGTGTTCTGAAGCAATACTTTAATTTCCATTACTACGATCTTATCGATCAACTCCTTGGCCGATTGATGCGTCGTCCGGCGCACGATGGCGGAAAGATAACGGGTCGAGATACAGAGCTTGTCCGCATAGAAAGAAACCTCACGCTCTTCGATACAATAATCGTGTACCAGAAAAACAAAACGATGAAACAGCTCCATCTGCCGGTTGGAAGTCGTGGGACACTGGCTGCTGACCTTACGTTGAATCTTATCGTAAAGCTCCAGCATAATATTCTGCAACCGATTTCTCACGATCGTCTTTCGGAACATATTACCCCGATCCTGATAGGTGTAATCCATTATTTCGAACCAGGTGGACAATCCGGCAGCCATCCTTTCGTTTACTTGAGAAATGGGATTTTCCTTCAAAAAGCTGAAAAACGAGGGCCCCAGCCGAAATCCGGCCTCACCGAACAGGTCGGGAGAGAAGGCGCCGAACCTCACCGAGAAGTCGTCCGACGCATCATCGAGCATCAATACGCTACCGGGCAGTAAGAGTACGATCGTATTGAGCTGCAAAGGTCCCCGGCGAAGATCGACGGTCACCTGGGCATGACCGCTCGTACAAAGCAGAACCAGTGCGCAATCGCAACGGCAGGGATTATTGAAGAAATAAGCGAGATCGGATTTTCCGATAACAAAAGGTTCCTCTTCGGAAACAGCTATGGGGTTTGCTGCGGACATAATGATTTCTTCTTTTTTGAACAAACGGAAAGCCCCTGAGATTATTATCGTACAAATATATTATAAATGTACCGAAAAGTGACAAAATTGTTCGCAAGAAAAAGACCTGCACCCCGATTTTTACGGTACTTTTGCAGGACAAAAAGTTTTTTAACGGGAAAATATTTTTTTCAAAGTAATAATAATCAACCAAAAAACTATGAAGCAGAAGTTAATTCAGGCAGTCTTGTTCGGAAGCTGCATGGCTTTCGCCGTATCGTGCGGCCAGGCTCCGACGGCAAGAGGCGAGGCGGAATATTCCGTCATGACAATTTCGACATCGGACGTAACGATTCCGAGCACCCACTCGGCAACCATCCGTGGGCGCCAGGACATCGCCATTTACCCGCAGGTATCGGGTACCATTTCCAAAGTGTGCGTTAAAGAGGGTGAAGTAGTTCGCCAGGGACAGTTGTTGTTCATTATCGACCAGGTGCCCTACAAGGCAGCCCTGCAAACCGCAAAAGCCAACGTCGCAGCTGCCGAGGCCAGCGTAGCCACCGCTCAATTGACCTACGACAGCAAAAAAGAGCTGTTCGCCAAGAACGTCGTTTCGCAGTTCGACCTGCAAACTTCCCAGAACAACCTGCTGACGGCAAAATCCCAGTTGGCACAGGCCGAGGCACAGCTCGTCAATGCGGCCAACAACCTCTCCTATACCGAAGTGAAAAGTCCGTCCAACGGCGTAGTCGGTGTCCTGCCGTATCGTGTGGGTGCCCTGGTGAGCGCATCGATTCCCCAACCGCTGACCACCGTATCGGACAACTCCGATATGTACGTTTATTTCTCCCTGACGGAGAATCAACTGCTCGACCTGACCCGCGAATACGGCTCAATGGACAAAGCGCTGGCGGCGTTGCCGAACGTGCAGCTTGTGCTCAACGACGGATCGCTTTACTCCCAGGAGGGACGCATCGAATCGATCAGCGGCGTGATCGACACTTCGACGGGCAGCGTACAGCTTCGCGCCGTATTCCCCAATCCCGGACGCTTGCTTCACAGCGGTAGCTCGGGTAATGTCCTGTTGCCGCACATCTACAAAAACGTAGTCACCGTTCCGCAAGTCGCTACCTTCGAATTGCAGGACAAGAAATTCGTTTATAAGGTCGAGAACGGCGTAGCCACCTCGCAGAATATCACCGTATCGCCCCAGAGCGACGGCAAGAATTTCATCGTCACCGCCGGACTCACCCCGGGCGAAGTCATCGTGACCGAAGGCGTCGGTCTGATGCGCGAAGGAACCCCGATCAAACCCAAAGGAGCCGCAACGACCGCGACCGCTCCTGCAGAACAACCTACAAAAGAGCAGTAAAATATGACACTAAAACATTTCATAGACCGCCCGGTATTGGCGGCGGTCATTTCCATCGTAATCGTCCTGGGCGGTATTATCGGTGTTGCGACGCTCCCCGTCGAGCAGTACCCCGACATCGCGCCCCCGACGGTGATGGTGCGTGCCAGCTATCCGGGCGCCAGCGCCGAAACCATCCAGAAGAGCGTCATCATTCCGCTTGAGGAGGCTATCAACGGCGTGGAAAATATGATGTACATCAAATCCGAAGCATCGAATGCCGGTAGCGGATCGATCACGGTCTATTTCAAACAGGGCACCAACGCGGATATGGCGGCCGTCAACGTACAGAATAAAGTAGCGACGGCAACCGGATCGCTCCCTGCCGAGGTTACAAAAATCGGTGTTACGACCATGAAGCGTCAGTCTTCGATGCTGAAAGTTTTCACGCTGAGCAGTCCAGACGATTCATACGATGAAAATTTCTTATCGAATTACCTCAATATCAACATCAAACCGCGCATCCAGCGTATCCAGGGCGTCGGAGAATTCTTTGCTCTCGGTGGCGACTATGCAATGCGTATCTGGATGAAGCCGGACGTAATGGCCCAATATAAATTAGTCCCTTCGGATGTCACTGCGGTTTTGGCGGAACAAAACATCGAATCGGCAGCCGGTACGTTCGGCGAAAACTCCGAAAATACGTTCCAATATACCATGAAATACCGTGGCCGTAAAATGACACCTGAAGAGTTCGGGGAGATCGTAATCCGAGCTACTTCTGACGGTCAGGTACTGCGTCTGAAAGATGTGGCAGACATTGAATTGGGACAGGACTCCTATGCTTATCACGGTATGGTCAATGGTCATCCCGGCGTTTCGGCGCTCGTCTTCCAGACCGCAGGCACGAACGCCACACAAACCGTCGAGGAAATCGACGCGATGCTCGATGAAATTGCAACCGAACTCCCTAAAGGCGTAGAGATAACCCACTTGATGAGCGTGAATGACTACCTGTACGCCTCGATCCACGAAGTGATCAAAACCCTGATCGAGGCCATCATCCTCGTCATTTTAGTGGTTTACGTCTTCCTGCAGGATATACGCTCGACGCTGATCCCGACCATTTCGATCCTCGTGTCGCTGGTGGGTACGTTCGCTTTCCTTTCGTTCGCGGGCTTCTCGATCAACCTGCTGACCCTCTTCGCGCTGGTGCTCGCCATCGGTACGGTGGTGGACGACGCGATCATCGTCGTCGAAGCCGTCCAGGCACGCTTCGACAGCGGCTACAAGTCATCGTACCTGGCTACGGTCGATGCCATGGGCGGCATCACTTCGGCCATCATCACCTCGACGCTGGTCTTCATGGCCGTGTTTATCCCGGTGTCGATGATGGGCGGAACCTCAGGTACGTTCTATACGCAATTCGGTATCACGATGGCCGTCGCCGTCGGTATCTCCGCACTCAACGCACTGACTCTTTCCCCGGCGCTCTGCGCCCTGTTGCTCAAACCCTATGTAGATGAAGACGGCAATGTGAAGAACAACTTCGCGGCCCGGTTCCGCAAGGCTTATAATACGGCCTTCAGCGCCGTGCTCAAGAAATACCAGCGCGGTGTCATGGTATTCATCAAGCACAAATGGCTCACCTGGGCAACGCTGGGTCTGGCAATGATCGGGCTGGTGCTGCTGATGAACAACACCAAAACCGGTCTGGTACCCGACGAGGACCAGGGTACGATCATGATCAACGTAACGACGGCTCCGGGTAGCTCGCTCGCCGAAACCAACAAGATAATGGGCAAAGTAGGCGAGCGTCTGAAAAGCATTCCCCAGATCCGCGACTTCCAGCAGGTAGCCGGTTACGGTATGATCGCCGGACAGGGAAACTCGTACGGTATGTGCATCGTCAGACTGAAAGACTGGTCGGAGCGTCCCGACAAGGCCGACGCCGTGAATGCCGTAATCGGCCAAATCTATGCCCGGACCGCCGACATCAAGGACGCGCAGATCTTCGCCGTCGCTCCCCCGATGATCACCGGTTACGGTACTTCGACCGGTTTCGAAATGTATCTGCAAGACCAGACGGGCGGCGACATAACGGACTTCTACAACATCTATTTGCAATACATCTATGCGCTCAACCAACGGCCGGAAATCCAGATGGCCTATTCGACCTTCAACATCAACTTCCCGCAGTATATGGTGGACATCGATGCGGCGAAGGCCAAGCGCGCGGGTATCTCTCCGACAGAGATTCTTTCGACCCTTTCGGGCTACTACGGCGGACAGTACGTGTCGAACATCAACCGCTTCTCGAAAGTATATCGCGTGATGATCCAGGCCGATCCGAAATACCGACTCGATCCCGAATCGCTCAACAACGTGTACGTGCGGATGCAGAACGGCGAAATGGCACCGATCAGTCAGTTCGTCAAGCTCACCAAGGTATATGGATCGGAGGTATTGAGCCGCTTCAACATGTATAACAGTATCGCCATCAGCGGTACCGTCGCCGACGGATACTCGACCGGCGATGCGATCAAGGCCATCGAGGAGGTAGCGGAACAGGTGCTGCCCAAGGGTTATGGCTACGACTTCGGCGGACTTACGCGCGAGGAGAGTCAGACAGGTAGCAACACGGCGATCATCTTCGGTATTTGCATCATCCTGATCTACCTGATTCTGAGTGCTCTTTACGAGAGCTTCCTGATTCCTTTCGCCGTCATTCTGGCCGTACCGTGCGGTCTGCTGGGTTCGTTCATTCTGGTCAAGCTCATCGGACAGGAGAACAACATTTACCTCCAGACGGGTCTTATCATGATTATCGGTCTGTTGTCGAAAACCGCGATTCTGATTACGGAGTACGCGGCAGACCGCCGCAAGTCGGGCATGAGCCTCTCGCAGGCCGCCTTCTCGGCCGCCAAAGCCCGTCTGCGTCCTATCCTGATGACCGTGCTGACCTGCGTGTTCGGTATGATCCCGCTGGTAATCGCAACGGGTGTGGGCGCCAACGGTAACTCGACCCTCGGTTCGGGCGTCGTCGGCGGTATGATCGTCGGTACGTTGGCTCTGTTGTTCCTTGTGCCGTCCCTGTTCATCGTCTTCCAGCACCTGCAGGAGAAGGTCAAACCGATCCAATTCACGAACACTCCCGACTGGATGATCGAAGCCGAGATCGAAGACAGCAAAAAAGAAAACGAAGAGAAGAAGTAAACCATGAAAAAGCTAATCATCATACTTGCCGCAGCCGCCATGGCTGGCTGCGGCATTTACAAGCCCTACACGCGCCCGGAAGAGATCAAAACCGACGGGCTTTACGGCCAGGGAGTCGAAACGGTCGATACGATGACCCTGGGTAACATTTCCTGGCAGGAGATGTTCACCGATCCCTACCTGCAACAGCTCATTCAGCAGGGACTGGACAACAACACCGACCTCCAGTCGGCTTACTGGCGCGTAAAAGAGGCGGAAGCGACGCTGAAGTCGGCACGCCTGGCATACCTGCCCTCGTTCAACTTCGCTCCGAACGGAGGCGTGAGCAGCCTGACCAACCCTTGGAACGCCACGTGGACCTACACCGTTCCCGCAACGGCCAGCTGGGAGGTCGATATTTTCGGCAAACTCACCAACAGCAAGCGCCGGGCGAAAGCTCTTCTCGCACAAAGCCAGGAGTACCAACAGGCTGTCCGCACGCAGGTCATCGCCTCCGTCGCCAATCTCTACTACACGCTGCTGATGCTCGACGCTCAGTACGAGATATCTTCAGAAACCGCTGAAAAATGGCTCGAAACCGTCAATACGATGCGGGCCATGAAAGAGGCGGGTATGACCAACGAAGCGGCGGTTTCTCAAGCCGAAGCAAGCTACTATTCGATCGAATCCTCGCTGTTCGACCTGGAGTACCAGATCCGCGAAATGGAAAACAGCCTCTCGTCGTTGCTGGGGGAAGCTCCCCGCAGCTTCGAACGCGGCACGCTCGACGAGCAAATTCTTCCGGAGAATCTGGTGGTCGGCATTCCCGCGCAGATGCTCTCCAACCGTCCCGACGTGAAAAATGCCGAATACTCGCTGGCACAGGCCTTTTACAACACGGCCGGAGCCCGGTCGGCGTTCTATCCGGCCCTCAGTCTGAGCGGTACGCTGGGTTGGACCAACGATGGAGGTGTTACGACGCTCGATCCCGCCAAATGGATCTTCAACGCTGCGGCATCGCTCGTACAGCCCATCTTCAACGCGGGCAGAAACCAGGCACAGCTTCGAATCGCCAAAGCGCAACAGCAGGAGGCCCTGCTGTCGTTCCAGCAGACCCTGCTCAACGCGGGAGCCGAAGTGAACAACGCCCTCGCCAAATGCCAGTCGGCACGCTCCAAAGTCGATCTGCGCCAGAAACAGGTCGCTTCGCTGGAAACTGCCGTCGAGAGCACCCAGCTTCTGATGCGCCACGGCAGCACGACGTACCTCGAAGTGCTGACCGCACAGCAAACCCTGCTGTCGGCACAACTGTCGCAAATCAACGACCGTTTCTCGGAGATTCAGGCTATCGTCGATCTCTACCATGCCCTGGGCGGCGGCCGTGAAATCGAATCCGAAACCGATAAATAACAATGAAACGCAGGGTAACACGCGAAGAAATCATCCGCACGACGCGGGACCTCATCATCCGGAACGGCATCCGTGCCGTCCGGGTGGATGAGATCGCACAAAAGCTGGAGATCTCCAAGCGGACACTCTACGAACTGTTCAGCGATAAGGACACCCTGGTCGAACAGTGCTGGGACAAAATCCGGGAAGAACAGGAGAAAAAGATCGCAGGCTACCTCTTTTATCAACCCGGTTCGGCCCTCGAACAGGCCCGGAATCTGATTCAAGAATACATTGCCGCTGTATGTATGATCAGTTGCATTTCGCTTCAGGAGTTGCAACAGAAGGTTTCCTATGCCGATTCCTACGAAAAAAACCGTCGTTTCTGGCTGGACTCGTTTACCGAAGTACTGGAACATTGCGTCGCCGACGGCAGCGTATTGCCCGATGTGGACTGCCAGCTGTTCGCCAAACGGTTGATGAACGTACTGCTCGGCCTCTACCTCGAAGGAGGAACCCGTCGGGAAATGGATGCTTTCGGGGGGGCTCTCCTGCGCGGAATCGCCACTCACCGGGGCATCGAATGGCTCGACGGAAAAAAGCCGAACTCCTGACATTTTCACGTCGAAGATCCGACAATCGGATTTACCGAAAACAAAAAGAAGAAAGGCAGCGTTTGAAACGCTGCCTTTCCCTTTTTACTTTTTATTAACGCTTGATCGAAAGCCCGGTTTAATAGGCTTTGTTCTGGGGATCGAACTCCGTCCAACCCGACATCCATCCGTCGTTCTCGTCGGCGAAGGCTCCGATGTAGGTCACCTTGTCGAAACCGTTGGCAACCAGTGGATCGGTGAAAGAAGCGGCTCCGCGCAGCGGACTATCGGAGAGCGGACCGTAGTTCGGATTGGCTTGCAGGCTGTTGGGCTGGGAGAGTTTCAGATCGGCGATCGCATCGAAATACTTGTTCGAAGCTATCGACTTGAAGTAGGTCGAAGAGAAGGACTCCTTCGACTTGTCGATGCTGTTCTTGTCGCCGTTGTCGCAAAAACCATCCTCGAACGATTTGTTCACGTCGCTGCCCAGGACGGTCATACCCGCCATATAGACGTTCTGAATCTTCAACGTACCCTCGGACGCTGCGGTCTGCGTCTGCGAGCCTTTGTCATTCTCCACAATCAAACCGACGGGGAAGCCCATCGCTACCGAGTTGAAACAGTTCAGATGAGAATTGCGGCGCACTTGCATGGCAGACTGGAACTGGCCCAACTTGGAACCGTTCTTGGGGTTCATGTCGCCTGCGGTAATATAGTCGGAAGTGTTGGAGAATGCTGCATCCTGACCGACCGGACCGACGAAGGTCACGTTCGAAAAGACACAGGAGGTGAAAGGAGAGGTTGCAGAGCCTTCGCCGTTGTTGTCGCTCTCGAAGCCGTTCGACGCCGAGGTATCGGCAATGCGGGGCTGACGTACGCCCAGGCAGAACTGCACCTTGCCGCAGAATCCGTTGTCGGTATCGAAATCATCGTCCCAGGTGTGGTAGGAAACCAGGTATTTGGCGTTCACCGCACCGCCGAACCACTCGTAGGAGTCGTCGTTGGAATAGGACACCTGCACGTGGTCGATCTGCGTAGCCGATCCCACCGAACCGAACGTGATGGCATTGATCTCCTGGTCCTCCTTGAAGGGATAGCCGGCGAACTCGCAGCGCACGTAACTCAAGGCACCCGAACAGTCGGCATTGTCGCTGCCTCCGTGCGTAGTGCGGGGACCGCCCTCGATCTGCATCGTCCCCTTGTTGTTCACACCGCGACCGCAGAGAATGATACCGCCCCAATCGCCCGGCCGACGGCTGCCGGCAGGCATCTCGGAGGTGAAGACGATCGGCTCGCTCTGCGTGCCTTTGGCCCACAACTGGCCGCCCGGCTCTACGATGAGCGCTGCCTTGGTCTCCTTGTCGCCCTTGATAATCGTACCCGGAGCCAGCGTCAGGCTCGCACCGTCGGCGATATAGCACCAGCCTTTCAACAGGTAGGTACCTTTGGGAAGCGTGTAGTCGCCCTTGATCTCGAACTCCTGACGTCCGTCGCCGATCTGGGTCCCGTCCTCGAAGAGTATCTCCGTCAGATCGCCGCCGGACGGATTTCCGCCCTCGCCGCTACCGCCGTTGCCTCCATTGCCACCGTTACCGTTCTCGTCGTCGCTGCATCCTGCGAGACTCAACGCAGCCATCAAACAGGCCGCCCATAAAATTTTCTTCATAATTTATTTGATTAAAAAAGGTTGATTTTCCTTCGACTATTTTCTCACTCGGTAGAACCCGAACGAATTTCTGCGATTCACTTAAAATTTGGCCGTCACGCTCAGCGAGAACATCCGTCCCGCCGTGAACTGTTTGGTGATTTGCTTGCGGGACACCACATCGCCACCGTTCTCGAATTTCGGGAATTGGGCGAACTGCACCTTCTCGTTCAACAGGTCCTTGGCGTTGAACTTCAGCTCCCAATGCTTGCCGAAAGATTTGCTGACCACCACGTCGAGCGCGTTGCGCGGCATCTCGTACATATCCGGAATATCGTTGTCGATGCTGCCGCCCACGCTCATATCGCTGCGGCCAATGCCCACGATGCGCTTGCCGATGCGATTATACAGGACACCGACCGTAAGGCCCAGTTTGGGCGACTGGTAGAAGAGTCCGGCATTGACCAGATAGGGCGACTGGCCCTGCAACGGACGGTCGTGCTCGAGGCTCTCGTCGTCGAAATCCACACGGCTCTTCATGAGCGAACCGTTCAGAACCACCGAGAAATTGCGCATCCCCATAAAATCGAGGTTTTTCTTCACGTCCAGCTCCACACCGTACAGATTGGCCCGGTCGGCATTCTCGAACGTGTAAGTATAACTGCCGCTGCCCGCATCGAGAATAGCCGTTTCGATCGGATTGCGGAAATGCTTGTAGAACACGGCCACCGAGATACCTTCGCCCGCAGCCGGATACCACTCCCAGCGCAGATCGGCGTTCTGGATATAGGCCGCTTTCAAATCGGCATTACCCTTCACGTCGCTGAACAGGTCGAAATCGTAATAGACCGAAGGGGAAACTTCGCGGAATTCAGGACGGTTGGTGGACATACCGTAAGCGGCACGCAGCAGGTGCTTGTCGTTGATGCGGTATGTCACATTGACCGAAGGGAAGGGATCGGCATGGGTATAGTTTCGTGTTTCGCTGTCCCAGTCCTTGATCTTGGTGTACGAGGTGAGCGCCATACGGCTGTATTCGAACCGGACGCCGGCATAAACGTTCCAGCGGCCGAAGGGCAGGTCGATGCCGGCATAAGCCGCCGTCAGGATGTTGTCGCCCTTGTAGCTGTTGCGGTTGTCGCTGTCGTCGTAGATATAGAGCTTGTCGGCGCCATAATTACCGTCTTGCAAAATATCGTCGATCACATCGCCGTAAGCGAAGTCCGCAGGCAGGTTGTCCGTGTCGAAGCGATAGAAATAGGCCCGGGTGCGATAATCCCGCGTACGGTATTCGCCGTAGAGTCCGACCTTCAGTTCGGGGGCGAACGACGAACCTTCGCGCAAGGTGCAGGAGTAGTTGATGCCCGCCGAAGCGATGTGTTCGCGCAATTTCATGAAGTCACGCCGGATCTCGTTCTGATCGATCTGCATTTGACCGTAGTGCGCATCGCCCACCATGTCGTTCTCCTGCCGGTTGACGATGCGGCGGTCGGGCTGGTTCTTGTCGGCGTAGGAATATCCGGCATCCCAGTCCAGAGTTCCCAGTTCGAGAGTATGTACACCCGCTATCTGCCCGCTGTACGTGCTGCGAGAGGTGTAGCAATACTCCGTTTTCTCCTGGATATAGAGCGACGACATATTCTGCCAGCCTTCGCGCAGCGTGAGCTTGTCCTGTCCGATCTGGTTGAAAATGTTACGGAAATAGTAGCGATTCTTTCCGTTCAGGTAAGCCAGATTCAGCAAGGCGCCCACTTTGACGTTGGTCTGGTACTGGTCGTCGGTATATTTGTAGTAGTATTCGGGTTTGTCCTCCACCTTGTTGTAAACCCCGTAACGGGAGTTTTCCATATTCGAGAAGGTCCGGGTGGCATAGCTGTAATTGAGCGCTCCGTTCAGCGCCAGATCGGCGCCGTTGCCCAGGCGGAAGCTGTGGCCGTAGGAGAATGAGAACCGCTGGTCGGGAATCGGCTTGCGGGTCTTGATCGACCAGTCGTTGTTGAAGCCGTGACGGGTCATGTCGGTAACGAAATCCGGATCGTCGTTATCAAAAGCACCCGTAATACCACCCCGCACGCCGCGCTTGCCGTTGTCGCAGCCGAACCAGTCGCTGCCGCTTCCCGGATTGTAGAGAAAGTCGTGGCCGAAGGTCGCCGTGTTGAACCCGATCGAGTAGGAGAGGGCGAAGGGTAGTTCACCCGGCGTATCTTTGGTGTTGATCTTGACGAACCCGCCCGTGAAATCCGCAGGGATTTCCGGAACGGGGGACTTCAGGATCATGATGTTCTCGATCTGCCCCGCAGGGATCAGATCGAAGGAGAAGGCCCGCGAATCGGCTTCCGAGCTCGGAATGGCCGCATCATTGACCCACACATTATTATAACGCTGCGAGAGACCTCTCGCCACGATGAATTTGTCGTCGATGATCGAGATACCGGGTATGCGTCGCACGACTTCACCCGCATCGCGGTCCTGCGTGCGGGCGATCATCTGCTTCGACACACCGCTCACGACCATCTTGGAGTTGCGGACGGCCTGCATCACGGCCGCCTCGCTCGAAAGCCGCCGCACGGTAGTCACGACCACCTCGTCGATCTCTTCGGCCGAGGGTTGCAGCGAAATCAGCGGCAGGGGATTCTCTCCCGGCTTGATCTGACACCCCTCGATCACTACGCGCTGGTAGGAGAGCATCTGCACTTCGATCGTATAAGTGCCCGGCTTTACATTATTAATAACGAAGCGGCCGTCGGCATCGGCGACGGCCCCATACGTCGTATTCTGCAAAATCACGGCGGCGCCGATGACCGCCTCGCCGGTCGATGCGTCCTGCACCGTACCGGTCACAACAGACAGAAGGGGCGCTGCAACCGTCGTGCAGATCCCCTTCAGCATCAATAACCCAATCAATAAAAATCTATTCATCCACTTATTATTTTACAGCGGCAAAAGTACCGGGCCGCTGTTTCACCCGGGCTACACCCTCGTTACAAAAGCGTCAAACAACCGTTTCAAATCCGTTACACGCCCGACGAAACAGTTGCACAGTCCATCGAAAAAGGCTACATTTGCAGCCGATTAACCCTATTTCCGATATGAGAAACCTCTCACGCCACGCGGGACCCAACCGCATGATGTTCCTACTCCTTATCCCCTGTCTTCTGTTGTCCGCACTTCGGGCAAAGGCGGAAGAAACCGCACTTCCCGAGGGAAAAAGACCGGGCGTAACGCTTCAGGTCGAAATGGATCTGGTCAGCAGTTATATCTGGCGCGGTGTTTACGAAGCGGGCCCCAGTCTGCAACCGGGACTGACGCTCGGCATAGGAAACTTTACGATAGCGGCCTGGGGATCGGTTGATTTCACGTCGAGTTCATACAAAGAGGCGGACCTGATGCTCAGCTACCGGCTCAAAAACATCACCTTCCACCTCAAAGACCTTTACGACGAAGGTTCGGCCTCGGACCGGAATCCGCAGATCAGCCGCAACTACTTCCATTTCGGCGCCGACTCCCCGCACCGCATCGAAGCCGGCATCGAATGGCAGGTATCGCGCAAAGTCCCCATCACGCTCTCCTGGTACACGATCCTTTTCGGAGCGCGAGATGTCGATACCCGGGGGCGGCGGTGCTACTCCTCATACGTCGAAGTAGCCTATCCCTTTACGGTCAAAACCATCGACCTGAAAACGGGCGTAGGAGCCGCGCCCTGGAAAACGGCAGGAGAGGGCGGAGCCAAAGGTTTTGCCGTGAAAAACGTCTTCATAAACGCCGGAAAACTGTGGGCGGTCAAAAGCATGGGTTCCTTCCGAATCGGACTCTTCACCCATCTCTCCTGGTGTCCGCTCAAAGAGGACATGAACTGCGTAGGAGGCATTTCGCTGCGGATGTAACCGCAAAAAACAACAGAGAAGCCCTTCCGTCGATGACGGAAGGGCTTCTCTGTTTCGTACAATTACACCTCCGGACGTTCCCTTTACGGACAAGACCGGCAAAAAAACGAGCTTATTGCATCACAAGCACCCAATTCACCGCAAAAACAGACTTTATCGTTCCATAAATTGAACGAAATATATTATTTTTTATACTTTTGTATATACTTCTTACAAAAAACAATTAACCCGAAAACGCTATGAAACAATTCTTCCTGATCCTATCCGGCCTCGCATTGCTGACAGGATGCAGCAGCAAGAACGACTCTGTCGAAGGCCCCGTACAATCCCGCATCCGAATCGCTCCGAGCATCTCCCGTGTTACGGGGCTCAATTTCGACACCGGGGACCGCATCGGGCTCACGATCGTCAAATCCGGTGCTAACTACTGTGAAAATACGCCTCTGCGTTTCGACGGTACGGTCTTCGTTTCGGACGACCTGTTCTGGTACGACGATCCGAGTGAAAAATCAAATCTTACGGCTTACTATCCCTACCTAGCGGAAGGAGCTCCGGCGAGCTTCACCGTTCGTGCCGACCAGAAGCTCGCCGCCGATCACGAAGCCTCGGACCTGCTGGCAGCGACAGCGACGGACGTCGTACCGAGCCAAACGGCCGTGAATATGGTATTCACCCACCTGCTCACCAAAATCGTGATCGATATTACGAACAACTCCGCCAATACGATCGAGGAAGTCACCCTGAAGGGCAGCCGCTGCACGGCGACCGTCGATCTTTCGGCGAAAAGCGTTCAGGTCGATGCTTCTTCGGCGGAAACGGATATCTATCCCTTTCCAACGGTGACCGCAGGACGATATGAAGCCATTCTCGTACCGCAGCGGGCGGCACTCGAACTCGAAATCCAAACTTCCGACGGCAACCGGCACACCAAAACATTCCAGGCGACCGACCTGCAATCCGGTGCGGAATATGCGATCGAGGCGGTAATCAGCAACACGAATAAGATCCACGCCTCCATCAGCGGCGCCGTCAAAGGCTGGGAGGACGGAGGAGCGATCGCTCCGGTCGAAGACGACCTGCCGGAAGATTCCGACCTGCTGGAGTACGCAGGCGTCAAGTATCGCATCCGGCAACTCAGCAACGGTACGACCTGGATGGCGGAAAACCTGCGCTACATTCCCGAGGACAAGCGCGTTTCCTCATCCCCGTCCGAAGAAAACGGCATTTGGTATCCGTGTACGACCTCCTTTACCGCATCCAGCGACACGGAATACATCCAACGGCAAGGTTTGCTCTACGATCTGGCTACGGCCGTAGGGGAACCTGTTACTGCGGACAACTTCCGCAATATCGAGGGCGTGCAAGGCATTTGTCCGGAAGGATGGCACCTTCCGACCCGGGCGGATCTGGAGTCGCTTATCGCCATGAACAGTGAGCTCGGCAGCTCCTTCTTCACCTATGCCGGGACACGCGACCCGAGCGGGAAATACATCGGATCGTTGATGTCCGGGGATTTCTCCAAAGGTTACCTGCTCTGTACGAGTACCGAAAGTTCGGTCTATACTCCGGAGGATCTGAACTACCAATACCTGCTCTTCTCGAAAAGCAACCAGGTAAACATAATCGACATAGACTGTCGCTCAGGCATGCCGGTACGTTGCGTAAAGAATCCCGCATCCGGGAAATAGCCGGCACGAAGAAGGATCGCGGACCGACGCAGCGCACAATACGACCGGACGTTTCCGGCAAAGCGGCAACGCCCGGCAACAACGATCCAGGAAAAAACGTCGGCAACAGGAAGGAGAGCCACTTTTTAAGCGGCTCTCCTCTTTATTCATTGCCGGTAATAAGACTTATCCAACCCGAACGCATAGCTATTTCTGTACCGCCAGGTCAGCAAGACCGCAACGAAAGCCAGACCAGCACTCAAGATGAAAGGGAAGCGTTCTCCCTGCATGTGCAGAATGTTTCGCAACAGGTCGATAATGAACGGACAAAGAACGATCGCCAGATAATTTACCGACATCACGACCGAAAGGGCCAATGTCGCCAATTGCGGTGGGGCCGCCGCAGCCGCCTTGTCGTAAATAATCGGTTGAATAATGCCGTATCCGAGTCCCACGAGAGTGCATCCCGCAATCAACCAGAAATGCGCCTTGAAGAGTCCGATAAAGAGCAATCCCGCACAGATCATAATCAACGAAACCAGATTGACACTGCCGCGCAGACGCCGGATGATCGGGGAAAGGAAAAAGCCGGGCAACATGATAGCCAGGAAAAACAAGGACACCAAAAGCCCCGAGAAGGAATTTTGGTTGCCGTGCGGATCCACCAGGAATGAAATGTAGAAGGTGATAGCCAATGCCAGGAAAGTCGCCAGAAAATAAAATCCCATGACCGCAGCCAGCTTCGGCCAATCGACCTTCTTGTGTTTCAGCTCATCGCTCCCGACAGGTTCCGGAGCAGCGGGAGTCCTGCGAATGAAAACCGAAAGAATCAACGGAATCGCCGGCAACGTATATACCAGGAAGGGCAGATGCCAATCGACATTAGCCAAATAACTTGCCAGCATAGTAGCCAACACCAGCGTGAGATTATTGATCGACGAACTGTAGCCCAACTGCCGGACACGATAATCCCCCGTAAAATAGTCCACGATATATCCCGTCGATAAAGGAATGATAATACCGGCACCGATACCCGTAAGACAACTTACCAGAATCAGAAGCCACATTTGGTTAATGAAAAGACAGGCGAAGCCACTCAGGAAAAAGACCGTAAGCCCGACCACAAGCAGCTTGAACTTATTCCCGGTTACAGACAAACGGCCTGCCAGCAGCATAAAAGGAATAATCAACACCGAAGGCAACGAAGTAAGCATCTGTATCTCCAGATCGGTCGCATGCGGAAAGACCTTGTTCAAGTCGCCGAGAATAGGGGAGATGGCAAGTCCGGGCAGCGAAACGACGGCCGATACCGACCAGACCGCCAACACGGTCATCCATGGAATGGTTCCTTTACCGGTTTGTACTCTCATATTTGCAGACATTAAAAATTCTTCCCCAAAGAGGAACAACTGTTATACCAAAAAAAATCGCCGGAGCGGAAACTCCGGCGAAAATAAGGTATATTGATTCGGAAACAAGATATTATTCCCTTACGCAACGAACCTGCAAACCATTGGCTCGTTGATAGTTCCGTGCCGGAACAAATTCACTCGAAGCAGCATCGTCCGTATCGAGCGAAAAATAGAGGCCCGAAGCGCTCAATTCGTCGGTTCCCAAACCGCTTGTCCAATAACAACCGATCCACGGTTGCGCGTCCGCATTGCTGTTTACATTCTGGATAAGCCCCGTCAGATAAGGGCGACGCCCGCCTCCGAGAAAAAATGAAGTCATCGTTCCGTC